>Ga0097691_1000306_pt1 | contig 45418 bp, 45 predicted proteins | sample NGESurdeep072012_8_FD_72858 | JGI IMG/M metagenome (GOLD analysis project Ga0097691, IMG submission 72858) | Arctic peat soil microbial communities from Barrow, Alaska - NGEE Surface sample 210-1 deep-072012 | ecosystem: Environmental > Terrestrial > Soil > Wetlands > Peat ... | reverse complement strand
CAGGCCCTGGGGCTCACCGACATCGTCTGCGCCAAGAAGAAACGCAAGGGCGAAGCAAAGATCAAAAAGCCGCTCACCCTCGGACTGCGCTGGCCCGTTGAACCCGTCAACTCCTGGTTCTCAAACTTTGGTCAGCTGCGCCGCAACACCGATCGGTTCAGCAGGCAACGACTGGGACAGGTCACACTCGCCGTCGCCCTCATCCTGACCGTGAAACTCGTCAAATGGGCCAGACGATGGACCGACTAGACCCGCCTATCCGCGCGCGCTCTTATAGGCATTGTGTCGCCATAGACAAGCCACCGCTGCAGAGAACGTCGACTTTGGAGGAGTTCGCCCGGCTGCGGGACCCGGAAACAGTCGTGTTGCTGAGTCTCGACCCCAAGGGGCAGGTGGTCAACGCGGAGAACGACCCCGCCTGCTGAGCGGTTGGCCCCTCGTTGGCCAGTCGGCGCACATGACAGACTGCCGACATGAGCACGTCGCAAGAACTCAGTGTCGGGATGCAAGAGCTCACAGTCGGGTTAGGCGCCAGCGCGCTCGAAACGACCGACATGGTGCTCAACATCGGACCCCAGCACCCTGCCACTCACGGTGTGCTTCGGCTGCGGCTGGTCGTTGACGGAGAGCGCATCGTCACCGCCGAGCCGATCGTGGGCTACATGCACCGCGGTGCCGAGAAGTTGTTCGAGGTGCGCGACTACCGGCAAATCATGGCTCTGGCCAACCGCCACGACTGGCTGTCAGGGTTCGCCAACGAGCTCGGTGTCGTCCTGGGTGTCGAGGCTATGCTCGGCATGGAAGTGCCTCAACGCGCCACCTGGACCCGCACGCTGCTGGCAGAACTCACCCGTGTTCTGAGCCACCTGATGTTCCTCGGCTCGTACCCCCTTGAGCTGGGTGCCATCACTCCCATCTTCTACTCGTTCCGCGAGCGCGAGGAGCTTCAGGCGTGTCTGGAGGAGGCCACGGGCGGGCGGATGCACCTCATGTTCTGCCAGGTCGGCGGCATCAAAGAGGACCTACCGGCTGGCTGGCTGGGGCGGGTCGACACGGCGATCCAAGTTGTGAGGAGCCGCCTGCCTGACCTGGAGAGCCTCCTGGTCGGCAACGAGATCATCCATGCCCGAGCCCGCGGGGTGGGTATCGTCACCCCCAAAATGATTGCGGCATATGGTGTTTCAGGTCCCATTGCCCGCGCCTCGGGTGTCGATATGGATCTGCGACGCGATGAGCCATACCTGGCCTACGGCGAGCTGTTCGCAGAAGGTGGTCCTGGCCGGGTTGTCACGCGAACCGCCGGCGACGCCCTCGCGCGACTCGAATGCCTGTTGGAACAGGTCCACGTCAGCCTCGATCTGGCCGAACACTGTCTGGGCGTCCTCGGGTCACTCCCCCAGGGACCGGTCAACGTCAAGCTGCCCAAGATAGTGAAGGTGCCCGAAGGCCATCGGTACACCCAGACGGAGAACCCGCTGGGCTTCAACGGCTACTACCTGGTGTCGCGCGGGGAGAAGACCCCGTGGAGGATGAAGCTGCGCTCCGCATCCTTCAACAACGTATCGGTGCTGTCCGCAGTATTGCCGGGCAACCTCATCTCCGACATGGTCTCCATCCTCGGCTCGATGTTCTTCGTCGTGGGTGACGTCGACAAGTAGCCGCCGTGGCCTGGCCCGCGCCCGGGCGACTCGTGACTGTTCAGCGTGGCGCGGACCTGATTGCTCAGCGCACCTGACTGCTCAACGCTCGTGCGAGGCGTTGGGCTCTTGGTCGCCGTCAAGGTCGCGGCCACCGTCGGAGTCGTGGTGGTCCTTGTCCACGCGGCACATCCCCTGGACCACCAACCCCGCAACCACCATCAGGACTCCGCCGGCGGCCAGCGCCGCCAGCCTCCACACGAGAGAGCGACGCGAGGCGATATCAAAATCTGGCAACAGCACCAGGATCTCAGCGAGGTACCAGCCCGTGACCAGTGCCCCGGTCAGGGCCGATGCCTGAGCCAGGACCACGGTGCGCATTGCGCGAATCGGGTTGAGCGGCTTTGAGGCCTGACCACGTAGGAAGCGACGGACCGGGAGCCCGGCAAAAAAGACGCCACACGCCATGAACACCAGGACGATGAGTGCGCCCCAGGATGCCGGGGGCACACCCCCACCGTGCGCGGTCCAGATGCGAAGCGCCAGATATGCGAAGGCGGTGACCACCAACCCGACAAGCAGCACGAGTCGGATGGTGACGCCCTTGCCGGCGGTCACCATGAGGGACACCACTGCGGGCCGGGCCGGATGCCTGCCAGGCCGTCACCGTCGGCACTGTCGGCTCGCTCGAGCAGCTCGCTGATCGGAACGAGCTCCTCGCCAACCCGAAGCACCGCCTGGGCATCGACGGCGGACCACGGGGCAAGGACGAACGCCCGTTCATGAGCGCGGGGATGGGGCAGCATCAGCTCAGGGTCCTTGCTGACTAAATCCGAGTCCGACTCAGGATCGCCATACTGGATGAGGTCAAGGTCGAGACTTCTCGCACCCCAACGAGTTTCGCGAACGCGGCCGTGATCAGCCTCGATCCCATGAAGCTCGGTGAGCAAGGCGTACGCCGCCAGCCGGGTCCGCCCCAGGACGACCGCGTTCAGGTAGGCAGGCTGTTCGGGACCACCTACCGGGTCGGTCTCGAACAGGTCGGAGACCGCAGTGATACGCAGTCCGTCGACATCGGCTAACTGCCGAACAGCGGCCGAGAGCGTGGTCTGCACGGGCCCGAGGTTGGCGCCCAGGGCGATGACGACCGGCTCGTCACGCCGGCGCTCGACCACCACCTGGACATCACCGAATGGCACTCCGACCGGGGCCTGGGGCTTGTGAACCCTGACCTCGACGGCCTGGACCAGCTCGCGTCCCAGGGCAGCCGCTGCGATCTGGTCGGCCAGCGTCTCGATCAGATCCAACGACGGCCCGGTGATCAGCTCGACGATGTCGGCAGCAACCTCGGCGTAGTTGACAGTGTGCGCCAGCAGATCGCTGCGACCGGGGCGACGCAGGTCGACCTCGAGCGTCACATCTACCACGAAATCCTGTCCGTCTCTCTTCTCAACGTCCAGCACCCCGTGGAAGCCGCGAGCCGCGATTCCTTGCAGGACTATGCGATCGGTCATGGGGCAGCCTCTACGGCGGCGACCACGCGCAGGGCGTCAATACTTGACGCCACGTCGTGGACGCGCACCCCCCAGACTCCCGCCAGTCCTGCGATCACCGTCGTCGCGGCGGTCCTCGCGTCACGCTGGACAGGAGGTCGGGGCATGCCACCTTCGGAGACGCCGACAGAGCCCAGGAATGTCTTGCGCGAGGTACCGACGAGCACCGGGAACCCGAGCGCCTGCAACGCGTCCAGATGGGCAAGCAACGACCAGTTGTGCTCGGGGAGCTTGGCGAAGCCGAAGCCAGGGTCCAGGATCAGCTGGTCCCGGCCCACTCCCCGGGCGCACAGGTCGGACACCCGTTCGCTCAGCTCGCGGCACACATCGGCAACGACGTCGTTATACAAGGCCCGGTCCTGCATCCTGTCGCTGTGGCCACGCCAGTGCATGACCACGAACAGCACCCCGGCCTCGGCGACCACCCGTGCCATATCTGGGTCCGCCAGACCCCCGCTGACGTCATTCACGATGGAGGCACCCGCCTCAACGGCCTTGCCTGCAACCGAGGCTCTCATGGTGTCCACCGAGACCCTCGCCCCAGCCCGGGACAGCTCGCGGATCACCGGGATGACCCGGTGCAGCTCCTCTTCCCTGATCGGCCGGTCGGCGCCCGGGCGGGTGGACTCACCACCCACATCCAGGATGTCGGCACCCTGCTCCAGCAGGTCAAGTCCGTGGGCCACTGCGGCACCTGTGGTGAACCACTTGCCACCGTCGCTGAATGAGTCAGGAGTCACGTTGACGACCCCCATCACCAGGGTGCCCATGATCACGCCCCGCTCAGCCACCGCAGGTGCGGCCAGGTGAGGAACGCCTCTGCCTCCAGTGCCGCCACCGCGATGCGGGGCAGGTCGCGGGTGGCCGGATAGACGACGAAACGTGGCACCCAGGTCGGCTGGAACTTGGCGTTGAACCGGTACAGGCTCTCGATCTGGAACCAGCGCGAGGCAAACAGGAGCACTTTGCGCCAGGCTCGCAGGAACGGTCCGGCACCCAGCCGCTCTCCGCGTTCCAGGGTTGACCGGAACACCGCAAAGTTGAGCGAGACGCGGTTGACCCCCAGCTCGGGACAGAACCTCAACGCGTCAACGATGAGTAGCTCGTTGACGCCCGCATCGGCGGTCCGGTCCCGCCGCATGAGATCCAGGGACATCCCGTCAGGACCCCAGGGAACGAACTGCAGGAACGCTCTCATGACACCATCCTGACGTGCCACTGCGAAGACGCAGTCCGGGTCGACAGGGTCGACCAGCCGGCCCAGGGCCATCGAGAAACCACGCTCGGTCTCGGTGCCCCGCCAGGCGTGCGCATCGACCAGGGCGCGCCGGCGCTCCCGCTCCGAGATTGCGCCGGCCCGCAGCACCTCAGTGGTGTATCCGGCTCTTTCGATCCGTTTCACCATCTGCCGGACATTACGCATCGGCCGACCCTCGAGAGAGAAGCCGGCCACATCAACCACGGCCTCGTCGCCGAGCTCCAGAGCGCTGAAACCGCTCTCCCGGCACCAGGTGACGCCACCCCGCTCCGAACAACCAATCACAGCGGGTGTCCAGGCGTGCAGCTCGGCCTCGGCCAGGAAGCTGGCGACCGCGCCGGGCCACGCTTCGGGGTCACCGAGAGGGTCACCACTGGCCAGCATCACCCCGGAGACCACCCGGTAGGCGATGGCAGCCTTGCCGGACTCGGACCAGACCACGCTCTTGTCGCGACGAAGGTTGAAGTAGCCCAGGGAGTCCGGGCTGCGCTGCAGCAGGGTGCGCATGGATGCTTCGTCGGCATCGGTCAGCTCCGGGCGCGGCTCAGGGGCACGTAGAGCGAGATAGATGGTCAACAGGGCCGTCATCAGGCCCAGCGCAGACAGTACGAAGTCATTCAGGTCATTGAAGCGGTCCGGCCGGAAGTCCAGCGGGCCGTTGAAACCCACCAACCCGAAGACGACCTCCTGGAGGATGCTCACGAAGCTCGGCGGCCCCCCCACCACATGATGACGCAGCAGGATCACCATGAGGACACCCACGACGACGCTCGCGGCTGCCAGAACGAAGAACACCCGCACCGCCCGCCACCGCGTCCTCGGGTCACCCAAAGCCCGGAACTCTCCCCGGTAGACGATCAGCGCGACCAGCACCGCCAGCGACAGGACGAGTGGGACGAGCTCGAACTTGACCGTGTGAGCAACGACGCTGAAAGCCAGCAGCGCCACCGTCGCCCGCCACGCCCGACGCTTGCGGCGTCCCAGCGCGTGAGCCAGTAGCAGCAGCAGTATTCCGGATACGACCGTCGTTGCAGATGCTGCGGCGGCGGCACCCGGCATGAGATCTGTCAGTGGCAGCAGCCGATGCCGCCAGCCAGGTCGCAGACCAGTGACGATATCGGCGAAACCAACCAGGTAGGCGAGTGCCCCGATGACCCTCGGGGCACGCGAGCGGCGACTGGTGGACCCAGCCCGAGGAGAGGAGACGTGTGAGGATGTGCGGGGTGGAGCGCTATCGCTCACCGGGTACCGCCCAGCACCAGTCCCATCGCCTCGGCGCGAGTGGCAGGATCACGCAGCTGGCCTCGCACAGCCGAGGTGATGGTCCTGGAACCCGGCCTGCGCACTCCGCGCATGGACATGCACAGGTGCTCGCACTCGATGACCACAAGGACTCCCAAAGGCTTGAGGTGCTCGGACAACGCATCGGCAATCTGTGAGGTCATCCGCTCCTGGACCTGAGGGCGTCGCGCATAGACGTCCACCAGCCGTGCCAGCTTGGACAACCCGGTCACCCGCCCGTCGCGGCCCGGGATGTAACCGACGTGAGCGACCCCGTGAAATGGCACCAGATGGTGCTCGCAGGTGCTGTAGACCTCGATGTCCTTCACAAGGATGAGCTCGTCATGACCGATCTCGAAGGTGGTCGTCAGTACGTCCCCAGGCTCCTGCCCCATACCGGCGAAGATCTCGGCGTAGGACCTCGCCACGCGGGCCGGAGTCTGCGTCAGCCCGTCCCGGTCGGGATCCTCGCCGATCGCCAGCAGGAGCTCACGTACTGCGCGCTCAATGCGCTCCTGGTCAATCGGAGCTGGGGTCAGCATGACCGACCTCGGGACGCTCGATCACAACCGTTGGCGGGTTGTGATCGAGCTCGATGACTGCCGTTGCCGGGTGTTGCTCATCATGAACCGTGTCCTGGAGCTTGGGCCCGTCGGACATCGCGGCATGCTCGGCAGGGGTCATCACCGGCGGCATGTCACTGACGTGGCGTCGCTCGCTGGAGAGCCACACCGGGCGTGCCGGGCGCTTGACCACGTTCTCGAAGATGTCGGTGAGCTGGCCCTTGGCCAGGGTCTCCTTCTCGAGCAGCTCGAGCACCAGGTTGTCGAGGATGGCGCGGTTGTCGTTCAGCGCATGCCAGGCCTCGTCGTGGGCAGCCTCGATCAGTCGACGGATCTCCTCGTCGACCACCCCGGCCACAGCCTCTGAGTAGTCGCGCTGATGGCCCATGTCCCGACCGAGGAAGACCTCACCGCTGCCATCCTGGCCGAGCTTGATCGCACCGATGCGCTCACTCATACCGAACTGGGTGACCATGCGCCTGGCCAAGGTGGTGGCCTTCTCGATGTCGTTCCCGGCACCGGTCGTCGGGTCGTGGAAGACCATCTCCTCCGCGACCCTGCCGCCGAGCGCAAAGGCGAGCTGGTCGAGCATCTCGTTGCGCGTGGTGGAGTACTTGTCATCCAGCGGCATCACCATGGTGTAACCCAGTGACCGGCCTCGGGGCAGGATCGTGATCTTGGTGACCGGATCGGTGTTGAGCATCGCCGAGGCGACGAGTGCGTGTCCACCCTCGTGGTACGCGGTGATCTTCTTCTCCTTGGCGCTCATGATCCGGGTGCGCTTCTGCGGGCCGGCGACGACCCGGTCGATGGCCTCGTCCAGGGCCAGGTCGTCGATCAGCTTGCCGTTACCACGGGCCGTCAGCAGCGCAGCCTCGTTCAGGACGTTGGCCAGGTCGGCGCCGGTGAAACCGGGGGTGCGACGGGCCACCGCGAGCAGGTCCACCCCGGTAGCCAGCGGCTTGCCCTTGCCATGCACCTGCAGGATGTTGTGCCGGCCGATCATGTCCGGTGCATCGACCGCGATCTGGCGGTCGAAGCGCCCCGGGCGCAGCAGCGCCGGGTCAAGGATGTCGGGACGGTTGGTTGCCGCGATCAGGATGACGTTGGTCTTGACGTCGAAGCCGTCCATCTCGACCAGAAGCTGGTTGAGCGTCTGCTCACGCTCGTCGTGACCACCGCCGAGGCCGGCGCCACGGTGGCGGCCGACGGCGTCGATCTCATCGACGAACACGATTGCGGGGGCGTTGGCCTTGGCCTGTTCGAACAGATCGCGCACCCGCGAGGCACCGACACCGACGAACATCTCGACGAAGTCCGAACCCGAGATGGAGTAGAAGGGCACGCCGGCCTCGCCCGCGACCGCCCGCGCCAGCAGGGTCTTGCCGGTGCCGGGAGGTCCATAGAGAAGCACGCCCTTGGGGATCTTGGCCCCGACCGCGAGGAACTTGGCGGGCTCGGCGAGGAACTCCTTGATCTCCAGCAGCTCCTCGACGGCCTCATCCACCCCGGCGACATCAGCGAAGGTGACCTTGGGGGTGTCCTTGTTGGCCAGCTTGGCTTTGCTCTTGCCGAACTGCATCACCTTGGACCCGCCGCCCTGCATCTGACTCATCAGGAACCAGAACAAGCCGAGGATGATGACCAAGGGGATGATCGTGGCCAGCAGGCCGTAGAACCAGTTCTGCTGGGGTGGCTCGTCGGTGTAGCCCTTGGGTGGCTGATGAGTCGTGAGTGCCTGCACCAGGCTCGGACCGCGTGAAACGACGTAGTAGGACATCACCTTGGTGGCGCTCTTGACGTTGGCGCCGTCGGAGTACGTCCGACCGGCCTTAAGGGTGAGGTCGATCTGGTCGTCTCCGACGAACTTGGCCGATTGCACTGACCCCGAGCTGATCAGCTTCTGCGCGGCTGAGGTGTCGATGCGGACGAAGCCGTCGGAGCTGGCAAGAGTGAGCACCAACAGGCCGATGCCGAAGATGAGCACCACCCAGATGATCGGGGTGCGAATGATGCGTTTGAAGTCCATTTATATCTTGCGGGGCTTGGCGCCCCGTCCCTCCTGCTCGTTCGGCCCTGTCAGTGCAGCCACGTCAGTTCAATGATGTCAAACGCGTTCCTGGCGAGCGCGATAAGTAGACATAATGACCGTACACCGCGCAGGGTGCCCGCATTCTCGCCTGGTCAAACGCCCGACATTGTGCCAAACGCCTGACCAGTTGCCGACGTTCCAGCCTAGGTGTAAACGTGAGGCGCCAGGGTCCCGACGTCGCGCAGGTTCCGGTACTTCTCGGCGTAGTCCAGACCGTAGCCAACGACGAACTCGTTGGGGATGTCAAAGCCCACGTATTTCACATCAACCTCGACCTTGGCGGCTTCGGGCTTGCGCAAGAGTGTGACGATCTCCACCGAGGCGGCTGAGCGGGACTCGAGGTTGGCACGGATCCAGCTCAGGGTCAGACCGGAGTCGACGATGTCCTCCACGATCAGCACGTGCTTGTCGGTGATGTCGGTGTCGAGGTCCTTGAGGATCCGTACCACCCCGGAGCTCTTGGTGCCCGAGCCGTAGGATGAGATGGCCATCCAGTCCATCGGAGCGGTCCCGGGCAGGGCCCGCATGAGATCGGACATCACCATCACGGCACCCTTCAGGACGCCCACCAGCAAGAGGTCCTTGCCCTCGTAGTCACCCCAGATGTCGACGGCCAGCTCAGCAATCCGGAGCCGGATCTCCTCCTCCGTGACGAGCACGCGTTCGAGGTCGGCTCCCATATCGGCGGCATCCACAGCATCTCCTTGACTTTCTGTACAGGTGGCGAGCGGGTCTGCCCCGTTGCATGCCTGCCTATTCAACCTGACGGGGCGCTGCGACCAGCACTCGCCCATCGGTGCGGCTGCCCTGGACATGGCCCGGCAGATCGATCGGGCCCTGCCCGCGCCAGCACGTGACGAGGGTGTCGAGCGAGTCGATGTGGCTGGAAATCAGCCCGCCCGGCGAACACCCAGCCTCCAGTGCAAGGAGACGCCAGACGCGGGTGCGGATGGCCTTCGGCAGCCTCAACAGCGCCGCCGCCTCGATCCACCCCGGACCGAGCTCGCCCCGGGCCTCGGTTGCCAGGTCGTCGAGCGCATCGGCGTCCTCACGGAGCAGATCGGCCGAACGTGCCAGTGCCGCAACCGCTCCCGGGCCGAGCTCGGTCTCCAGGACCGGGAGCAAGGCGCGAGCGCGCACCCGACCGTATGCCGGGTCGCTGTTGTGTGGATCCACCCACGCCGTGAGGCCGGCCGCTTCACAAGCAGCCACCGTGGTAGCCCTGGCCACCCCCAGCAGGGGGCGGACATAGGGTCCGCGACGAGCCGGCATACCGGACAGGGATCGTGCCCCCGAGCCTCGGGCCAGGCCGAGCAGGACTTGCTCGGCCTGGTCGTCACGAGTGTGACCGAGCAGGACAGCCACCGCACCAACCCGCTCGGCAACATCCTCAAAGGCGCTGTATCGCGCGTCCCTCGCCCGCGCCTCCGGTCCGGACGCAACCCCATCGCCATTGCCATGGCCCCCGCCGGACGACCAGACCTGGACCGTAACAATCTCAACGGGCTCCAGACCCAGGCCTCGACACTGGTCGGCCGCTCGTTCGGCAACCGCCAAAGACCCTTCCTGCAGGTCGTGGTCCACAATCACGGCGCCCGGAGACAAGCCTGCGCGCGGGGCCTCGAAAGCCACGGCCGCCGCGAGCGCCAGGGAGTCCGCGCCACCGCTACACGCCACGAGCACCAGTGCGCCTGGATGGACCTGTTCGATCTCCCCGAGAGTTTTTCGCACGGCGAGGCGGGTGGCGGCGATGGCACGATGAGGTCCGGTCACGGGTCGCTGCCGATCAGCCGTGCACGCGCTGGACCCAGGCCAGCGGGTTCTCGATCTCTTCGGGCAGCGGCAGGGTCTCCGGAGAGGTCCACACCGCGTTGAAGCCGTCAGTGCCAACCTTGGCTGTGACTGCGCGCACGAACACGGCCCCGTCGCGATACTGACGCATCTTTGCCTCGAGCCCCAGAAGTCGCCGTAGGATCTTGTCGACGCCGGTGACGTCCTGGCGTCGTTGCTGGAACTTGGCCCGGATGTGCTCGACGCTGGGCACGATTGCCGGCCCCACGTCGTCCATGACCACGTCGGCGTGTCCCTCCAGCAGCGACATGATCGCCGTGACCTTGGCGATCTCGGCACGCTGCTGGGTCGTGGCGAAGATGTCGGTCAGGCCATTGCCGCCGCTCCGCAGGGCGTCGGGCAGGTTGTGCGCGATCTGACGGATCTGTTCGCCGAGCTGCTCGGGGTCGGGCGCAAGGTCCAGGGAGAGCCGACGGGCTGAGTCGATGACATGCTGGCGCAGCCATGGCACTGCCGTGAACTGCACCCGGTGGGTTTCCTCGTGCAAGCAGATCCATAGCCGGAAGTCCGCGGAATCGACGCCAAGGTCGCCTTCGGTGTGCAGCACGTTCGGCGCCACCAGCAGGAGGCGGGGTACTCCATCGGGGGCGAGATCGTACTGGCCCAGGATCCTGCTCGAGAGGAAAGCGGTGAGCGTGCCGACTTCGGCACCGGTGACCTTGCCGCCGACACCCAGCATCAGCGGCGAACCTGGGGCAGGGTTCTTGCGCATGGCGAGCATGGCCTTGATGACGGGCTCGAGCATGGACTGCAACGAGTCGACGTTGGCGTCGATCCAGCCCGGGCGGTCCACGATCAGGGCAGGGCTGCCGCTCTCGGAGTGCATCCGAGCTGTCTCGGCGACCGGGCCACGGGATCGTTCTGCTGCCGAGCGCAAGGAGGCCACGACCTCGGCGGCTTGGCGGGGCAAGACCTTGGGACCAGGCTGGACCAGAAGCCGCCCGGTGGCCTTTGCGAACGCCCAGTCAACAAGGCCGCTGGTCCCGATCGTGTTCAATGCCTGCGAGGCCATTTCCGTTGACGTCATGCCCACATCTTCCTCGCCAGAGTCCCAGCGCTCAACCCGCGAGTTACCAAACAGGCGCGAATACGGGAGACTGACGAACAAGCTTCAGCCAATCGCGATCGAAGGGCACCGCCGTGGAGTACGACATCACGATCGAGATTCCCAAGGGACACCGCAACAAGTACGAGGTGGACCATGCGACGGGTCGCATCCGGCTCGACCGACTCCTGTTCACCTCCACGCGTTACCCAGCTGACTACGGCTACGTCGAGAACACGTTGGGTGAGGACGGGGACCCTCTGGACGCGCTGGTCCTTCTCGAGGAGCCAACATTCCCCGGATGCCTGGTCGGTGCGCGCCCGATCGGCCTGTTTCACATGACCGACGAGGCAGGCGGAGACGACAAGATCCTGATGGTGCCCGCACACGACCCCCGGGTTGCCCACATCGTCGACCTCGAGGACGTCAGCGCTTTCGACCGGCTCGAGATACAGCACTTCTTCGAGACGTACAAGGACCTCGAGCCGGGCAAATCGGTGGAAGGCGCCCACTGGGGTGGCCGGGAAGAGGCGGAGAAGGTCATCCAGGAGGCCATCGACCGCGCAGCCACAGCCGGTATGACGACCGCTCGCTGGACTACCCCGGGCCATTGACACCCAGCACAGACGGGACGCAGCGCCGTCGGGAGGGCTACGTGTTGACCTCCCACCCCGGTCGGGTCGACGTCGGTCGGGTTCATGCCTGGCTCTCGGATGAGTCCTACTGGGCCAAGGGACGCGAACGCGCTGCTGTCGAACGTTCAATCGCCGGATCGCGTCCCTACTCCGTGTACGCCAAGAAAGAGCAGGCGGCCTTCGCGCGCGTTGTCACCGACGCGGCCACGTTTGCCTGGATCTGTGACGTTTTCGTCGCTGAGCCACACCGCGGACGAGGGCTGGATACTTGGTTGGTACAGAGCATCGTTGAGGATCTTGCGGCCGACGGTGTAACACGTTTCCTTCTCGCCACCAGGGATGCGCACGAGGTCTACCGGCGCTGCGGCTTCACCGCCATGGAGGGCGCAGATCGCTGGATGGAGATGGATCTGCGACCTCGGATGACCGACATGGCGCCTCCCTTGTAGGGTGGTTCGCCATGCGTTGGCGACCGCTCCACCTTGCACGAAGGAGAGAATCACATCGAGATCAACGGCATCATCAGCGCCATCGTCATCGGCGCCATCATCGGCGCTCTTGGCCGCTTGGCAATCCGCGGCAAACAAGACATCTCTGTGCTGATGACCCTCGTCATCGGCATCGTCGCGGCCTTGATCGGCACGTTCATCGCAGTCAGGCTGGGCGTAAGCAGCTTCTGGATCGAGCTCTTCATCCAGGTGGGTCTTGCCGCCATCGGTGTGACCCTGTACACCGGAGGCGGGCGCAGCCAGGGACGCTCGCGACGCAGGTAACCAAGACGCAGGTAACCGAGAGGCGGACAGTGCCCAGCGCCACATACAGGCTCCAGGTCACTTCGGAGTTCAACCTTCTTGACGCTGCCGCGGTGACCGGCTACCTGTCCGAGCTCGGGGTTGGCGCTGTCTACGTCTCCCCCCTGCTGCGATCGACCACCGGCTCCAGCCATGGGTATGACGTGGTCGATCACCGACTCGTCGATCCTGGCCGCGGCGGCGACGCCGGGCTGGCCGCGCTGTCCCAGGCATGCCGCGCGGCCGGTCTGGGCCTGGTGGTCGACATCGTGCCCAATCACATGGGTGTCGCCGTTCCGGCCGAGAACCACGCCTGGTGGGACGTGCTGCGACTGGGCCAGAAGTCAGCGTTCGCCCGTTGGTTCGACATCGACTGGCAGATCAACGACGGCAGGATCTTGATCCCGGTGCTCGGCGACGACGCCAACCCGGCCACCGATCTCACGGTCGGGGGCGGTGAGCTTCACTACTTCGAGCACCGTTATCCGATCGCGCCCGGGACCGGCGACGGCAGCACCGCTGCCGTTCACGACCGGCAGCACTACCAGCTGGTCAGCTTCCGCTATGCGGACACTTCGCAGAACTACCGCCGGTTCTTCGCGGAGACCGAGCTGGCCAGTCTGCGGGTCGAGGACCCAGCCGTGTTCGCGGCAACCCATGCCGAGATCCTGCGCTGGGTTTCCGACTACGGGGTGACCGGCCTACGCATCGATCACCCGGACGGCCTGGTCGACCCGGGCGGATACCTCGAACGGTTGGCAGCCGCCGTTCCGGGCTGCTGGATCATCGTGGAGAAGATCACCGAACCGGGCGAGCGACTGCCCTCAGTCTGGCCGGTGGCCGGGATGACCGGCTACGACGCGCTGAGCGAGGTCAACGCGCTATTGCTGGATCCGGCCGCAGAAGGCGCGATGACCCAGCTGTACGTCGAGCTGACCGGCGACGACCGCGACTTCGAGCAGCAGATCGCCGACGGCAAACGGATGGTGGTCACCACCATCATGCAAGCCGAGGTAACGCGGCTGGCCCGGCTCGTACCAGAGATCGACGACGCGGTGGCTGCACTTGCCGAGCTCGCGGTCGCGTTTCCGGTGTACCGCTCCTACCTGCCTCTCGGTGCGCAATACCTCGCCGAGGCCGTCCGGCGGGCCACGGTTCGCCAGCCGCAGCTGGTCGCGGCCATCGAGGCGCTACTCCCCCGGCTGGCCAGCCCGTCTGACGAGCTGTGCGTCCGGTTCCAGCAACTAACCGGCGCGATCATGGCAAAAGGTGTCGAGGACACCGCGTACTACCGCTACAGCCGGTTCATCGGGCTGAACGAGGTCGGCGGGTACCCGGGCACTTTTGGCTCCGGGATCGCCGAGTTCCACGCTGCCCAGAAACGCCGGGCGGACGTGGCGCCGTCGGGCATGACCACCCTGTCCACCCACGACACCAAACGGGGTGAGGACATCCGCGCCCGACTGGCCGTGTTGGCCGAGCTGCCCGATGAGTGGGGGGATACGGCACGGCGGCTGATGACTCTGGCGCCGGTACCGAACGCCGCGTTCGGGTATCTGCTCTGGCAGACGGCCGTGGCACTGCCGGCGCTCGCGAAGAGGGCCCAGCGGGCACCCGCACTCGCGGCCGCCGGGGGGGCGAAGGACCCGAGGCGAGCCCGGCTCCACGCGTATGCCGAGAAGGCCATGCGGGAGGCAGCAGACGGCACAGGTTGGGTCGACCGGGACGAGGAGTTCGAGGCAGTCGTGCACGCCGCGGTTGAGGCCGCCTATGACAACCCCGAGATCTACGAGCTCATCGCATCCCTGTCAGCCCGGATCGAGGCGCACGGCTGGGTGAACTCGCTCTCGCAGAAGGTCATCCAGCTGACCATGCCCGGGGTGTCGGACGTCTACCAGGGCAGCGAGCTGTGGGACGACTCACTGGTCGACCCGGACAACCGGCGGCCGGTGGACTTCGTCTTCCGGCACGCGGCCCTGACCGCCCTGACCGAGCCGCCAGTCGTGGATGACACCGGGTTGGCCAAGCTCTGGGTGGTCAGCCGGGCGCTGCGAGCCCGCCGGGACCACCCTGAGCTGTTCGCCGGCTACGCGCCGTTGACGGTCGACGGGCCGAGGCGTAAACACCTAGTCGCCTTCGATCGTGGTGGGGCGATCACCCTCGCGACTCGGCTGCCGGCCGGCCTGTCCGCCTCTGGTGGCTGGGGCGATACCACTCTGCCTCTGCCCCCTGGTCATTTCCGCGACGTGTTCACCGGCTCCAGCTATTTCGGGGAGCTTTTGGTGGCAGATGCGCTCAATGAGTACCCGGTGGCCCTGTTGATCACTGAGAAGTCCTGATGCCAGAAGTGAGTGTCTGGGCACCCAACGCAACTCGAGTGCGGATCGCGATCACCGAACCGGATGAACCCAACGAAGGTCCGACGCTGACGATGGACCTCGAGCCGGCTGGTGAGGGCTGGTGGCGGGCGGACGTCGCCCAGGCAGTGCCGGGCCGCGACTACGGATTCCTGCTGGGCGAGGACGAACAGGTACTGCCCGACCCGCGATCCCGGCGGCAACCGCACGGTGTCCATCGCATGAGCCGCTTCTACGCTGACGACTTCGCCTGGACCGACGCCGACTGGCCCGGCCACGCTCTGCCCGACTCGGTGATCTACGAGCTGCACATCGGCACGTTCAGCCAGGCTGGCACTTTCGATGCAGCAATCGAACGACTCGACCACCTGGTCGAACTAGGCGTGACCCACGTGCAGATCCTCCCGGTCAACGACTTCAACGGTGAATGGAATTGGGGCTATGACGGTGTGCTCTGGTATGCCGTGCACGAGGCCTACGGCGGTCCAGACGGGTTGAAACGGCTTGTCGATGCCTGCCATGGCGCAGGCCTGGCCGTGGTGCTCGACGTCGTCTACAACCACCTCGGCGCGTCCGGCAACTATCTGCAGCGCTTTGGTCCGTATCTCAAGATCGGTCACAACACGTGGGGCGACCTGGTCAACCTGGACGGCCAGTCAGCGGGACCGGTGCGCGAATATATCCTCGACAACGCCGTGATGTGGCTGTCAGAGTTCCACATCGACGCGCTCCGCCTGGACGCAGTGCACGCGCTGCGAGACGCCTCGGACATCCACCTGCTGGCCAAGATGTCCACCCGGGTCAAGACCCTGTCGGCTGAGCTGGGCCGACCGCTGGTCCTCATTGCCGAGTCCGACCTGAACGACCCGATCATGTTCACCGACCGCGGCGATGGTGGGTACGGACTGGACGGTCAATGGGACGACGACGTACATCATGCGCTGCATGCGCTCTTGTCCGGGGAGAGGCAGGGCTACTACGCCGACTTCGGGTCCCTGTCGGTGCTGGCCAAAGTGCTCACTCGCGCGTTCTTCCATGACGGGACCTACTCCAGCTTCCGAGGCCGCAATCACGGCAAGCCGGTGGACGTCGAACGCACCCCGGGGTACCGGTTCGTCGTGTGCCTTCAGAACCATGACCAGGTCGGTAACCGGGCCGCCGGCGACCGGCTGGCCCGGATCGCCCCGACAGGCATGTTGAAGGTGGGCGCAACGCTCATGCTGACCTCGCCGTTCACGCCGCTGCTCTTCATGGGTGAGGAGTGGGCCGCCAGCACGCCGTGGCCCTTCTTCACCTCGCACCCGGAGCCGGAGCTGGCCGAAATCACCGCCACCGGACGGATCGCGGAGTTCGCCGGCCACGGCTGGGATATCAACGACGTGGTCAACCCACAGGATCCGGCCGCCTTCACCGGAGCCAAGCTGCACTGGTCAGAGCGTGACGAGCCCGGGCACTCAGACACCCTTGCGCTCTACCGCCAGCTGCTGCGGCTACGTCGCGAGCATCCGGATCTGGCCGATCCCCGCCTCGACCGGGTGAGAGTCGACTTCGACGAGGACGCACAGTGGCTCATCGTGCACCGGGGCGCGTTCGACGTGCTAGCGAACCTGGCCGACCACGCTCAGCTGCTGCCGTCTACATCAGGGGACGTCGTCTTGAGCACCGAGCGTGGTCAGTATGCCGAAAACCGCCAGATCACGCTGCCGGCTCAGTCGGCCTGCATCATCCGAAGGTAGCTTTCGAGGTCGCCCGGCTCCACGTCAGGCACGCCGGAGGCGAGATCCCCCTTGCGAGGGTGATGTCGGCCGCAGGCAAGGGTGAATGTCGCTAGATCTCCTGGGCAAATAGCGCCACGTGGACAGTCTGCAGATCCAAGGTGCCCACATTCCGCAAGATCACGTCGTAGAGAACGGGCGCAATCACCGGAACGCTCATAGTGAACCCGGTGGAACCGAATCCCGCCGGTGTTGTGTGTTCGAAGGTCACTTCGCTCGCGCCTTGCTCGTACCAGATCGTGCTTCCTGTCAAGATCCCGCCGCAGTGCAGTCCGGGTATGGGCGTGCTGAACAGAATCCGGACGTTCAGGGAAGGAACAGCACGGGCATCTGCACCGATGGTGAAGTGTAGGCGGTCCCATTTGCTGACGTCGAGGCCCGGCCACAGTCGCTTCTCTGCGTTGGCGGGGATCGTGGCGTTGGCCAGCAGCACTTTCGAGAATCCAGCAGTCTCCGGTTGTACGAGCACCGGTGGCCGCTCAATCAACTGACGATCGAGGATTTCCGTAGGCATGAACTATTCCTTTCCCTCTTGTCACGGCACCACATCCAGAACCCGATCCCCAGCTCGGGTTTCGACACCCCCTCAGATCGCTCGAGCCTGTAGTCCAGGCTCCTCCCCATGCGCAATTCGGGGCAACCCCTGGCGTTGACTCATCAGAAGTACGCACGTCGGTGGGGTCGTTGACTCATCGAGAAGTGCGCGCGTGGAGCGTGCCTGTCGTCACGGAGCAGCGACTACGGGTGGGTCTGGGACGTCGTGGTTGGGCTGCGGTGCTGTTGGGCGGTGCTGTTGGGCGGTGCTGGGGGCGCCGACAGGTATGCGGCTCGCGCCGGTGATGGGCGAGCTGGTAGCGACGTTGCGGCGTTTCGGTGAGCTCGACGTCAGCAGCGACGTGGCCGCCGCGCTGACCGTAGTGTCGCCGGCCACGATGGACCGGCGCCTGGCGGTGGACAAAGCTGGGCTGACGTTGCGTGGCCGCAGCCACACCAAGCCGGGTTCGCTGCTCAAGGACGCCATCGCGATCCGTACCTGGGCGCAGTGGGATGACGTGGCGCCCGGTTTCGTGGAGATCGACCTAGTCGGTCATGAGGGCGGCAACGCGATCGGGGAGCACGCCTACACCCTGACCGATACCGATCAGACCTCAGCGTCCGGGAGCTACTGGCCAACCTGGCCGGCATCCAAGAAACCGTCCTGCTCTACCCCACCGGGAACAAAGGCCGGCCCCGCGCCCAACGCATCCTCACCGACACCGACCCCACCCAAAACGCCTCCACGACATCTTCGGGCTGGACGCCTACGCCCCCAAACGGTGACTTGGGTAATACACCAAGCCACCCCGAAAACCGCCCCTGAGCTGCACGTTTACCACTCAAGAACTCGCTAGCCAGGAAGGTCCCGCTAGCGTACAGGGAACGAAATTCACCCATTTGCACCAACTGAGGCATACGTCGGTGGGATCATGGAGTTGTTGCAGTTGATGCGTAAGTGAGTGTGAACATGGCGTCGAACGAATGTTCCAAGGGGTGCAGGGCGTGTCGAGCCTGCAGGCAATACCGCCGAAGGCACCCGGAGCAGTTCAGCCAGGCACGGAAGAACTAGCCAAGCGTGCGATCAGGGTTCGTGACCTTACCGAACCCTGATCGTCCAAAGTCCCGAACCGTGATCATCCAAGCGCGAGCCTTCGATACTCTGTGGCGGCCGGACGGGTTAGCCACCGCACGGTCCCCGTCCATGTCGCACTGGTCGAAGAAGTCGCACATCGCCCCGGTTGCGCTGGGTCCCCGGGGGTCCGTGTAGGAACCCGCGCTCGCACCTCCTGACCAGGCATGTCCAAGATTCGAGACGACCCAGTACCGGACCACCGGGCGCCCTCCGCTGTCGTTCCAGCTGCGCACCGAATAGGACAGACCGCCCGGCGCACCGTCGGCGCTGCTGGCGTGCGGGCGGGCGAAGTCGTACTCCGGCCCCTGTCCGCTCGCCAGCCCGGAGGTGGTCAGCCACTGGCGCACCACGCGGTCGCCGTTACCTGCCCAGACAGTCCGGTCCGCGTCGCCCTGGACCACGATGACGGGCACGACCCGCGCCCGCGCTCCCATGGCGGTGTGGGCGAGCCGACCCTGTCGCTCCGGATCGGGCCCCCCGCTCTTCATCGCCAAGAGGGCCGTCACGGGGCTCCGCGCAGCTCGGAACTGCGGGGCTGAATGAATTCCGACCGAAGCGTAGAGGTCTGGGTAGGTGGCCGCCAGGATCCCGGCCATCGCGCCACCAGCAGACAGACCCATGACGTGCACCCGGTTACGGTCCAGTCTCGCCCCGCCGCGCCGGCTGAGGACCCGCTCGGTTATCCGCGCGATCGCCGCCGGCTCTCCAGAGCCCCGAGCCTGGTGGCGCGGTTCGAACCAGTTCCAGCAGCGTCGCAGGTTGTCCTTGGCGCTTTGCTCGGGGTAGACGGCCACGAAGCCCGCCCGGTCGGCGTACGCATTGACCTCGGTGCCGAGAGCCGCGTCCGTGCCCGACTGATTGCAGCCGTGCAGGACGACGATGAGCGGCACAGCCGTGCCGGGGCTCAAACCCGGCGGCGTATACACAGCGTACGAGCGACTCCCGGTGGGCCCCTTGTCGACGAACTGGTCCCATCGGCCCACCTCGGCGCTGGCCGGCCTATCCCGAAGGCGCCGCCGGGTGGGCAGCCTCAGCGGCGTCCAGCCTCGTCCGACCAGCGATGGCATGCAGACTCCCCCACTTCAGCGGACACCCGATCGGTACGTCAGGAGTCGATGCTTCACCGTAACGTGCGTCCGCGGATGTCCGAGCGGGGCGAGAGCCGTCCAGTGGTACGGCAACGCAGGATGCTCAGGGCCTCCGGCGGCGTCCGGTCGGGCTAGCGCTGTCTGGTCGGCAGCACCAGTAAGGCGTCGCCGACCGGGCGTTCGCCGGCCGCGTCCGACGGGTGCGAGATCAGCCGGCCGCGAAGGGCCATCGCGGACGATCCACCGCCGTCGAGGTTGATCGCGTCGACCAGACCGAGCGAGCGGGCCACGTCAGCCGCCTCCGGGATGCTCAACCCCAGGTCGTCGGTGCTGCTGCCATCGACCGTGACCAGGACGGTCCGTCCCTGGGAATCGACGCCGGCCAGGGTGCGCGGGTTTCGTTTGACCATCCAGCCGTACGCGAAAGTGGGGTCCCCCGGGTGGGCCATGCCGTCCTGCTGCTGGGTGATGTCTTCATGCCCGCCCTGGACCAGCAGGGGTCCACCGTTCACGACCGTCATGTCGCTTGGCGTGGCCACGGCATGCCCGCGCGCGTCGACCACTCCGGTGTGAACCTCGAGCCGGTCGCCGACGTGAACCTGTCCCAGGGCTTGGGCCGCCGCGCCGATCCCCTGCAACGACGTCGAGCCCGCTGGCAACGCGCTACCCGGGTAGCGGAGACGAAGCGGACCGTCGAACTGGAGTCCAGCACGACCTCGCGTCCAGCTCCGGAGGGTGTGCTGGGGCCATACTGCGGCGTGAACGCGACGAGCTCGCTGTCGTCCGAGCACGTGACATCGTGCAGCGGTAGCGACGTAGGGGTGTCACCCAGGTCGCCTCCGCAGTTGCGGATCAGGCCCGGCACCCGATTGATACCGGCAAGGCCATCTCGCGGCCCCCAACAAGAGCGCTGCCCTTCCATGACAGGCGCCCGATGGATGTGCCCTGACCAGGTCCTCTGGGGCAAGCGTTCTGGCATCCTCTGCACCGCTGCAGAGTGAGGTCTCGACCGGCGAAGCGCGTGAACCCTTCAGACCCTGCGGGCTTCCTGCTCAGCGCGCAGGCTCCAGCCGCAGGCCGGTCTTGGCTTCAAGCTGATCAAGAGTGAGGTCGCCGAATAGTTCGCGCACGACCACACGCTTCTGGCCGAGGTCGAAGACCGCGTGGTCGGTGTAGACGGTGTTCACGCATCCGATCCCGGTCAGAGGGTAGGTGCACTCCTCGACCAGCTTGCAGTGCCCGTCACGGGTGAACAGTTCCATGATCACGAAAACCTGCTTCGCGCCGATCGCGAGGTCCATGGCGCCACCCACCGCGGGAATCGCGTCTTCGCCGCCGGTATGCCAGTTGGCCAGGTCGCCGGATGTCGACACCTGAAACGCGCCAAGCACGCAGATGTCGAGGTGGCCACCACGCATCATCCCGAACGAGTCGGCCTGGTGGAAGTATGAGGCTCCCGGCAGTTCGGTGACCGGGATCTTGCCAGCATTGATCAGGTCGTGGTCGATCTCGTCGCCGGTCGCGACGGGGCCCATCCCGAGCATGCCGTTCTCGGTGTGCAGGATGATTTCGCGATCCGATGGCAGATAGTTCGAGACCTTCGTCGGCAGCCCGATCCCGAGGTTCACGTAGGCGCCCTCTGGGATGTCCTGGGCGACGCGACGCGCCATGCCATCGCGGCTGAGTGCACCTCTCATTGCTGCGCCTCTTTCATTGGCCCTCCGTTGCCGGCGGCAACTTGCCGCCTACCTCGACGATCCGCTCCACGAAGATTCCGGGAGTTACCACGGCTTCCGGATCCAGCTCTCCGACCTCTACGATCTTGCTCACCTGGGCGATCGCCGTTGTTGCGGCGCTTGCCATCAGCGGGCCGAAGTTCCTGGCTGTCTTGCGGTAGATCAAGTTTCCAAGCCGATCGCCGTGGTGCGCTTTGATCAGCGCGTAGTCGGCGTTCAGCGCCTCTTCGAGCACGTAGTCGCGACCCTTGATTCGCCGCGTCTCCTTGCCTTGCGCCAAGGTCGTTCCGAATGCGGTCGGGGTGAAGAAGCCGGCAATGCCAGCTCCGCCGGCCCGGATGCGCTCGGCGAGCGTGCCCTGAGGCACCAGCTCGAGTTCCAGCTCCCCCGCCCGGTACAACCCGTCGAAGATCTGCGAGTCCGCCTGGCGCGGGAACGAGCAGATGATCTTGCGCACCCGCCCCGCTCCCAGCAGCGCAGCCAGCCCGGTTTTACCGTTGCCGGCGTTGTTGTTGACGATGACCAGGTCGCGGGCACCCTGGTCGAGCAGTGCGTCAATCAACTCAACGGGCTGGCCGGCGGTTCCAAAGCCACCAACCATCAGGGTCGCGCCGTCCGGGATATCCCGGACGGCCGCAGCTGCGCTCTCGACGATCTTCGAAATCATTGGTCTCGATTCTCAACGGCCTAGAAGGGGTACCGCTCGATGTCGCTCTGCATCGTCACCCACTGGGTTTCGGTGAACGCTTCGATGTTGGCGTCCGCTCCACCGAGCCGCGATCCGTTTCCGGATGCTCCGACACCGCCGAACGGGATGGCCGGATCGTCGTCAACCGTCTGGTCATTGATATGCACAATGCCGCTGTGCATGCGGTCGGAGAGCGCCAGACCGCGCAGGGCGTCCTTGGTGAGGATGGCCAACGACAGGCCGTACTCGCTCTGGTTGACGATGTCCACAGCCTCGTCGAGCGACGAGAACTTCATCACCGGGGCGACCGGACCGAAGACTTCCTGCTCGAACGCAGGATGATCCGGCGCGCTGTCCGCCAACACTGTCGGCCGGTAGAACAGCCCCTCGTAGGTGCCGCCCGCAGTCAACCTCGCACCGGCGCTGACGCTCCCGGTGACGAGCGAGTGGATGCGGTCACGCTGGCCGGCATCGATGACCGGGCCGAGCGGGGCATCGGTCGTCGCGCCGTCGCCGACCGGGAGGCCGTTGGCTGTTGCCGACAGTCGTTCGACGTACTCGTCGTAGATGTTCTCGTGCACGAGATGGCGACCGGTAGTCATGCAGATCTGTCCCTGGTGCAGGAACGAGCCCCAGGCGCCGGCCGATACCGCTGCGGGCACATCGACGTCGTCGAGCACCAGCATGGCGTTGTTGCCCCCAAGCTCGAGCTGAACGCGCTTGAGGTGCCTGGCCCCGAGTTCACCGACAGCGCGGCCGCCGCCGGTTGATCCGGTGAAGGAGATCACCCGCACAGACGGCTCGACCACCAGGGCGCTGCCGGCCTCGATACCGCCCGGGAGCACGTGGAAGACACCTTCGGGCAGACCGGCCTCGCGCAGGATCGCCGCGAGGGCGAGCCCGCCAGAGACCGCGGTGCGCGGGTCCGGCTTGAGGATGACGGCGTTGCCGAGCGCGAGCGCAGGGGCAACCGATCGAATGGACAGGATCTGCGGGAAGTTGAACGGCGAGATAACGCCGACGGTGCCAACCGGGATTCGGCGGGCGAGGCTCAGACGAGGCTTGCCGCTTCGCAGCAGCTGGCCGTATGGCGCCATCGCGATGGCGGATGCTGCGTAGAACTCTCCGGAGACCACGGTTAGCTCGAACGCGGCTTTGCCTTTCGCGGATCCGGCTTCACGGATGAGCCAGTCACTGAGCACGTCGGAGTGCTTCGCGATCAGGTCGCCGGCGCGACGAAGCACCCCTGATCGTTCTTCGTAGGTCGCAGCCGCCCACGACTTTTGGGCTGCGGCTGCGGCCGCGGCGGCGCGGGACACGTCTTCGGCGTTGGCCTCACCGTAGCTGCCGATCTTGTTGCCGCTGGCCGGCTCCATGATGTCGTGACTGCCGCCCTTGCTGGCGACAAAGCCTGAACTGAAGATCTTTCCATCCCACTCACTGGGGTCGAAGAACGCCATTATTCCTCCTTGAATCCGATATGTGTGCGCGGCGCACCTGTGTGCATTTTATCTACAAGACACCTTGGCGTCGGGGCTGAGATGCCAACGAACGCCCTCACGGCGCGAACGCTTCATCTGGAGCGACCACGACTTCGAGCACCAGCGGAGACGTGCGATCCGCCAGCGACGGCAGGACCTCGTCGAGTACCGCGGCCAGATCTGCGTAGCCTTCGATCACCCGCGCCTCGACCCCGAGTCCACGGGCTATCACTGACACCGAGAGGTTCCCGAAGGCCGGCCAGGGGGCGCGCCCTCCCCGTTGCTCAGCGAGTCTGTTCATGACCGCATAGCCGCCGTTGTTCAGCACGATGAACACCGTGCCAACTCCAAGGGTTGCCGCGGTCCACAGAGACTGGATCGAGTACATCGACGAACCATCGCCGATGATCGCAAGGACCGGATGCCGCGGCCGCCCGAGTTTCAGGCCGATAGCGGCGGGCATGGCGAAGCCGAGACCGCCCATCGCCGCGGACAGGAACGCGAACGGCCTCCGGGCAGGGATGAGCGATTCCAGCGCCGGCCTGGAGGACGGTGACTCCTCGACGATCGTCGTCTCCGGCGGCAGCCGATCGGCCAGCAGCTGGAACACGTGGGCCGCGCGCAGTGGCCCGTCACCTGATGCCACGAGACGATAACTGCTTTGCGGTGCGGTGGCGGAAGCCGCTCTCCGTGGCGCGGGGAGCGCCGCAGCCAGCGCGCGGCAAAGCACCGCCGGGTCGCCGATGATCGCAAGCTCAGCCGGTGAGCGGTGTGCCTCAGCCGGGTCCGCGGTGAGTACGAAGGTCCTGATACCGTCCGGAACCAGCGGGCCCGGCCGGTAGGGGTACTGCCGTAGGGCAGCGGTTCCGACCACGAGCAGCAGATCATGGTCGCAGAGCGTGTCACGCAGCCGCGGCCGATCGGCTGGCAGCTGCCCACGATACAACGAGTGATCTTGGGGAAAACCGGCGCGCGAGCCGAATGGCTCCTGCCACACTGGCGCGTTCAGCCGTTCGGCGAGCTCGGTAAGCGCTGCCCAACCCGCCTGGCTGTCGTTGCCGGAGCCGGCCACGATCACCGGCAGATCCGCCGATGCCAGCGCTGCCTCGAGCTCGGCCAATTCTATGGGCACGCCTCGCGGTGAGAGGATACTGCGGCTGGCGGTTGCCGTAGATCCGGGGTCGACCAGCTCATCCCAGTCGTCCATTGGCACGATCACGATCACCGGGCCGTTGCCCTCTCGAGCCGTGTGTGTCGCCCGGCGGAGTGCGGAAGGGACATCCGCCGCAATCACCGGAATGAGAACATCCAGCGGGTAGTCGCCGGCGAGTCCGCCGAGCCGCCCGGCCAGGAAGGGTTCCAGTGCCAGGTGCCGGCGGTCCTGCTGGCCGACGACGATCACCATGGGTGCGTGGTTCACCCGCGCCGTGGCGATCGCGCCGACCGCATTTCCCAGACCTGCAGTCGTGTGCAACAGCACGAAGGCCGGTTCGCCGGTTCCCAGGGCGTGGCCGGATGCGATGCCGACCACAGACCCTTCGTGCAGGGCGAGCACGAAACGGAACTCGCCGGGCAGGTCGGTGAGGAAGGGGATCTCCGTCGAACCGGGGTTCGAGAAGATCGTCGTCATGCCCTCCGCCCGCATCACATCGAAGCAGGCGTCGCGCACCGTTGCAGTGGGCGCCACGCGAGGTGTCACGGCTTCTGGTTTTTCCTCGGGACAGCCGTCGGCCCGGTCAGGGCCCGGGACTTCGCCAGCTGGATCTGCTCATACACGCGGGAGCGCAAATCGGTGAAGCGGGGGCTCGAGCGGGTCTCGAGCTGGTCGCGTTGCTCCGGCAGGTCGATCGTGAGGTCGTCCTGCACAACGGTTGGCGAGTTCGACAGGATGATGACCCGCTCGCCGAGGTAGACCGATTCATCAATGTCATGGGTGACGAACAAGATGGTGACGCCGAGCTTCTTCCAGATACTCCTAATGAGGTCCTCGAGGTCCGCCCTGGTCTGGGCGTCGACCGCGGCGAACGGCTCATCCATGAGCATGACCTTCGGCTTGTACGCCACCGCCCTTGCGATGGCCACGCGCTGCTGCATGCCGCCGGAGAGCTGCCAGGGGTAGCTCTTGGGAACATGGGACAACTCCACTGCTGCCAGAGCGTCGTTCACCAACTGTTGGCGCTCTGCCTTGGGAACCCGCTGGTTCTTGAGCGGCAGCTCAACGTTGTCTTGCACGGTCATCCAGGGGAACAGGCTCCGTCCGTACTCCTGGAACACCACAGCCATCGCCTTGGGTGGTTCCGTGACCGTCTTGCCAGCCAGCTGCACCACGCCACTGGTCGGCGTGAGAAGGCCGGCAATGCACTTGAGCAGTGTCGTCTTGCCGGCCCCGGACGGGCCGACCAGGCAGACCAGCTCCCCTGCTGCGACGTCGAAGGTCAGGTCGCGCACGGCTTCAATCTCACCGTCTCCGACTTGGTAGACCTTCTTGAGCCCTTGCACCGAGAGCATCGGCGAAGGTGCCGATCCGTTCGTCTCGGTCACAGGGTTCGTCTTGGTCAAGGTCAGCTCATTAACTGTCACGCTGCATCTCCCTCAGTCCGTGGTACCAACCCAGGGCCCGACCCTCGACGCCTCGAAAAACGAAGGAGAGCCCGATACCAATGAGTCCGAGTACCGCAATGCCGCTCCACATCTCAGGGATGGCGAAGCCGCGCTGGAAAAGAACGATCGTGAAACCGAGCCCGGATGACGAGCCGAACATCTCCGAGATCACCATCAGGATCAGGCCGATCGACAGGCACTGCCGCACCCCGGCCATGATCTGCGGGCTGGCCCCAGGCAGCACCAGATAGCGCAACCTGGCGAACCCGGTGATGCCATAGGTCGCACTGGTATCGCTGAGCACCTGGTCGACCGCGCGCACTCCCTCGACCGTGTTCAGCAGAACGGGCCAGATGGCTCCGGCGATGATGACGACGATCTTCATCTGGTCGTTGATCCCGATCAGCAACATGAGCAGCGGCACCAACACCGGAGGGGGGATCGCCCGGAAGAACTCGAGGATCGGCTCGGTGAGACTGCGAAGCCAGCGGTAGGTCCCGATCAACACCCCGAGCACCACCCCGAGCACAATGCTCGCTGCAAGTCCGATGAACAGGCGGATGATGCTGGGAAGGAAGTCAGTCCGTATGCGGTCGCTGGCCCAGACCGTCCAGAAAGTCTCCGCGAGCTTGAGCGGCTTGGGAACAAAGAAGTTGGTGGGCCCGAGAGTGAGCAGCCACCACAGTGCGATCAGCAGCACCGGCAGGCCGATGAAGTAGGCCACGCGCTTGACAAGGCTCATGCGAAGGTCTCGCTTCGCACTGACGGGTGCCAGGTGAGAACCCGCCTCTCAACCATGCGCACCCCCACGTTGATCAGGACACCGATCAGGCCCGTGGCCACGATCAGCGCGTACATCTCCGCAACCGCACCGCCCGACTGGGTCAGACCAATCTGCTTGCCCAGCCCGGGGCTTCCGATGACCAGCTCGGCGGTAATCGCCAGGATCAGAGCCACCGCCGAAGCCAGCCGGACCCCAGTCATCAGGTACGGCAGCACCGTCGGCCAAACGACATAACGTACCCGTGCGATCCGCCCCAGCCCGTAGCTCTTCGCCGTGTTGTCGGCCACCGGGTCGACATCTTGTACTCCGTACAGCACCTGCAGCAGCACCTGCCAGAACGATGCATAGATCACCAGAAGCAGAGACGATTCCATCTTGATGCCAAAGAGCAGCACTGCCAGCGGAATCAGCGCGACCGAGGGGATGGGTCGCAGGAACTCGATTGTCGAGTGTGTCGCTCGTCCCAGGAACCGGCTGGAGCCGATCGTCAGTCCGAGAACAACGGCAGCAACAATTGAGATGGCCAGTCCAAGGGCCCAGCTGAGCATCGTCTGGCCCACATCGCCCCAAAAACTTGCCTGCCCAACATAGTTGACCAGTTGAACCAGCACCGTGCTCGCTGGCGGCAGGAATCTCGCGCTGACCAGACCGAGGCGGGGAACCGCCTCCCAGCCGGCAAGGAACAGCAGGATGCCAACAACCCCAAGCAGCGGTTCGCTGAGGCGTTTGCCTGACATCCTGCTCTTCCTGCTCGACACTGAGTGTCAGCCTCTCTGTCGTGTATCCGGTCAGGGGATGCGCGTTGGCTACGGCAGCATCGCCTTCAGATCGGGCGCAGACTTGATCGTGCCGTACCTGAGAGCGGCGTCGCCCAGCTTCTTCATCCCCGCACCATGGATGTCGACCCGGTAGGCCGGCAGAACGATGGCCTTCACCTGGTCGGCGGTCATCTTCGTGTACGTCGTGACGATCTGACGCACCTCGTCCGGGTGGGCCTGCGCGTAGACGAGCGACTTGTTCATTGCCGCCTTGAACTCTTTGACCTCGTCGGGCTTGTTCGTGATGGTGTCACCCGTTGTGAAATACCCGGCAACGTCGAGCTTCGGATCAAACGCCGAGTAGTTGTAGGTGATCACCCGTTCTCCATGCGCCACCGCTGAGTGGAGGAAGGGGTCGAGAATCAACGCGGCGTCGACCTGCTTGTTCTTGACGGCGGCTTCGGCGTCCGGGAAGGCGACCTCGACAAACTTGATCTTCGAGGCATCACCGCCAGCCTTCTCCACGACGCTGCGGATGGTCGTATCTCCGATGTTGGCCAGGTTGTTGACCGCCACCGTCTTGCCCGCAAGATCGGCGGGTGTCTTGATCGGGGAGTCCGCGGGAACCACGACGGCCCCGAAGTCCGGGCTACCCGCGCTCGAGTCACCATTGGCGACGTACTTGAGGTCGAGGCCCTTGTCCTTGGCCACCATGACGGAGACGTAGTTGCCGAACGCGAAGTCATAGCTGCCGGCGACAACACCGGGCACCGAGGCCGCGCCACCTGTGGTCGGTTCAATGGTGATGTCCAGGCCCTCAGCAGCGAAGAAACCCTTCTTCTTGCCGAGCCAGATCGGCGCCGTGTCAACGATCGGGATGACCCCCACGTTGATCTTGGTGAGGCCGGGCTTGCCGCCGGCCGCCGGACTCGCACTGCTCGAGGCGCCGCACGCGCTCAGCGCGACAACCGAGAGCGTCGCCAGCCCGGCCAGCATCGACTTCTTGACGGATCGCTTCATACGTCACTCCATTGTGGCGGGGGACCCTTGTTGCGGCGGGTCATTTGTTCGTGATGTGAACGAGTGTTCTCCAGATGGTACGAGAACACAGACTACCCGTCAAGGAAGTCGAAGCATGTCCGTCGGGAAGAGCCAACCTGGGTAGCGGTAGTCGTTGGGCGCTGGCGGACGGAACACAGCAGGTTTCGCAGCGTCTTACGGACTCCAGCCAGGCGCCAGGATTCACACCGGACACCTACAGTCCGTAGCGCGCTCCTGCCACCCCCGCTCGCCTGGCACGTGAGTATGGACTTCCGGATGTACAGCACCGAGGTGCGCCCCGGCAGCCCCGCTCGCAGCATCGCCGCCCACAGTGCGTTCTGAACTACGCCCACAGTGCGTTCTGAACTAGCTGGGACTGACTCCCCTGGTCGTAGGCTGCGAGAAGGGCCGGGACGCGGTCAGGTCCAGGCTGATCCGTTCCGCAGCGAGCCGAAGCGGTGGCAGCAGGTTGTCGTGGATCGACTCGACGGTGTGGCTGCTCACCGTTGTGGACACGTTGATGGCCGCGACGACAGCGCCCGAGCCGTGGCGGATGGGCACAGCGATCGAGCGGAGGCCCTCCTCGAGCTCCTGGTCGACGATCGCCCAGCCCTGCTCCCGTACGTGGGCAAGCTCGCGCACCAGCGCTTCGCGCGAGGTGATGGTGTGCGACGTCAAGCCCTCGAAGTCAATACCCTCCAAATGCTCGTCAAGTTCCGCCGGGCCGAACGAGGCCAGCAGCACCCGTCCCATCGACGTGGCGTATGCCGGGAAGCGGGTGCCAATGCTGATGCGCACGGACATGATACGGCGGGCAGGAACGCGCGCGACGTAGACGATGGCTGTTCCGTCGAGCACGGAAGCGGAGGTCGACTCATGGATGCTGGCCGCCAGTTGCTCAAGGTGTGGTTGCGCGATCTCGGGGAGCGACAGGGCGGACAGGTAGCTGAAACCCAGTTCGAGCACGCGCGGGGTGAGGGCGAACATACGGCCATCCGTCTTCACATATCCGAGTTCGACCAGCGTGAGAAGGAACCGCCGGCTCGTTGCCCTGGTGAGTCCGATCCTGCGCGCGATATCGCTGAGCGTCATCTCCGGATGATCGCGGTCGAACGCTCGGAGGACACTGAGCCCGCGCGCCAGCGACTGCACGTACTGCCCGCTCGGGTCGGGCGCCGTGTCGGCTTTCTCGTTCGGCCCCAGGCTCATCGCGGTATTCGTCATCCCTCTATCATCACGCTCGAAAGGGAAGTGTGCCGAACGGCGTGCGCACGGCATCGTAGACGAAACTGGCGGACATACGATCCCCGAACTCTCGTGTACGCAGAGTGAACTACTGTTCGGAACTACCGTATCATCGGGGACCACCCGGCAATGCCCATGGGTGCGCGGGGAATGCCCCTGTGTATGCGAAGGGACGGCAACGTGGCCAGACGGACAAGCATCACGACCCAGGTAGCGATCATCGGAGGCGGCCCTGCGGGGCTCCTACTCTCCCATCTACTGCGACGATCAGGCATCGAGAGCGTCGTGCTCGAGCTGCGCGACCGGGACTACACGATCCAGCGAGTCCGGGCTGGGGTGCTCGAGAACGACGCAGTGCAACTTCTCACGGATGTCGGACTGGGCGAAAGGCTGCACCGCGAGGGGCAGCGCCACGACGGTATCTATCTGCAGTTTGACGGGAAGCGACACCACGTCTCGTTCCGCGACCTGGTCGGACGCTCGGTGTGGGTCTATGGACAGCAGGAGGTCGTGAAGGATCTCCTGCTGGCGCATGACGCGGCGGGCACCCCCGCGCGGTACAGGGTGTCCAACGTTGAGCTGGAGAATCTGGAGAATGGTCCCGTCACCGTGCGCTTCACCCAGGACGGGGAAGACTACGAGCTGAGAGCCGATTTCGTCGCCGGCGCCGATGGCGCGCACGGCGTGTGCCGGCCGAGCGTCCCGGCAACGGGAAAGAAGACCTATCAGCGGGAGTACCCATTCGGTTGGTTGGGCATCCTGGCGCATGTGCAACCGTCCACGGACGAGCTCATCTACGCGCTGCACGAGCGCGGCTTCGCCATGCACAGCATGCGCTCGCAGACCGTCAGCCGCCTCTACCTGCAGGTCGACCCACACGAAGACATCGCGAGCTGGCCGGATGACCGCATCTGGCAGGAGCTGGATATGCGGCTTGGCACTCCCGGCTGGACGCTCAAGCACGGCGAGATCTTCGACAAGAGCATCACGCCGATGCGTAGCCTGGTGAGCGACCCGATGCGTTTCGGCAAGCTGTTCCTGGTCGGTGACTCCGCGCACATTGTGCCGCCGACGGGCGCGAAAGGCCTGAACCTCGCGCTAGCGGACGCCAGCTACCTGCACGACGGACTGGTCGCCTGGTACCGCAGTGGCGACGCGACCGGGCTCGACGAGTACTCGCCGAGATCGCTGCAGCGCGTCTGGCAGATCCAGCATTTCTCCGCCTGGATGACCAGGATGCTGCACCGCTTCAACGAGCCGGCCGAATCTGGGCAGCTAGCAGAAGACGACTACGACTACCACGTGCAGCTCGGCCAGCTCAGCCAGCTCTGCGGTTCAGAGCGCGGAATGGCGCACTTGGCCGAGATCTACACGGGCTTGCCGTTCCTCACCCATCCGCATTGAGCTCATCTGCGCCGAGTTGTTCGACACCGGGTTCTGACAGCACCTGTTGTGCGACCCGGAACGCCGAGTTCGCGGCGGGCACCCCGCAGTAGATGGCGCTCTGCATGATGATCTCCTTGATCTCGTTCTGGGTGAGCCCGTTCGTCAGCGCGGCGCGGATGTGCATGGCCAGCTCTTCGAAGTGACCGTGGGCGATGAGGGCGGTAATGGTGACGGCGCTGCGCATCCGCCGCTCCAGTCCGGGCCGCGACCAGATGTCCCCCCAGGCGTAGCGCGTGATGAGGTTCTGGAAGTCGGCGGTGAAATCGGTGGTGCTGGCGCCAGCGCGGTCGACATGGGCGTCGCCGAGCACAGCGCGGCGAATCGCCATGCCATTGTCGAAGCGTTCGTGGTCGGTGCGGTCACTCATGACGGGTTCCCTTTCGTGAAGAAGTCGGTGAGGAGCTGAGCGACCCGATTCGGCTGCTCGGCCGGGGCCAGATGGCCGGCATCCGCGACCTCGATAGCTCGCCCGCACTGGGTGGCCACGGCCATGGCCTCGACAACGCTGGGCGGTGCCACCGGATCGAACTGTCCAGAAAGCGCGAGCAGCGGCGTACCGATCTCGCCAAGCCTGCCGCGAACGTCGTAGTCCGCAAGCGCCTCGCAGCACAGCGCGTAGCTCTCGTCGTCGGTGTCGCTCAGCGTGTGCAACAGGCCGCTGGCCACACGTGGGTTGGCTGCGATGAAGTCGGGGCCGAACCATCGTTTCGCCGACGCGTCGACCAGGGCGGCGGTCGACCGCTGCCGCACAAGTTCCGCGCGATCGAACCACGCGACGGGCTCCCCGAAGGCTGCAACGGAGCAGATCGTCGAAACGGCGTCGAGACTCTCCGGATGCCTCAGCGCGAGCTCGAGGCCGACCGCCCCGCCGAGCGATACTCCGGCGTAGAGGAAGCGATTCACATTCCGTTCCTCGGCGAGTGCGATCACGGCATCCGCCAACTCGGCGACCGTAAATGGCTCGCTCGCGGGGCGGGAGAGTCCGTGGCCGGGCAGGTCCCAGCTGAGGATTGAGAAGTGCTCGGAGAGCAATTCCGCAGCCGTGTCCCACAGCGGGGCAGCCGTGCCCAGGGAGGGTCCGAGCAAGAGCAGCGGAGCGCCGCCGGCACCACCGCTGGCTGCGGTGATGGCTGGAACCGTCATGGGGTTCCTTCCGTATGCCGAAGCGCCCGGTCGATCAGGTCCTCGCTGGCCCCCAGGTAGTTCAAGGGGTCCAGCAGTTCAGTGAGGCGCTCATCGCTCCAGCCCGCCAGTTCTGAGTGCAGGGACTCTTGCAGGCTCTGCGAGTCGTCTGCCGCCTGCACGACCAGCTGTTTCACGCGATCCATGCCCAGGACCGGGCCCGCGACGAGCATGATGCGTTCGCCGACGATCAGCGGGCCGGTGCTGAGGAGATTGGCACGCATCCGTTCGCGGTCGACCCTGAGGCCAGGTAGGAGCTCGGCCGCGAGGGAGGCCGCGCCCCCGGCAACGCGCAGCAGCTCGCGAAGCGTTTGCCACTCGACGTGCCAGGCGCCATCGGGGCGCTCGTCGACCGCCAGGGCACTGCGATGCAGCTCCGCCGCCAGGCCCGGAGACTTCCGCGCTGCGGCCTGCATCAGCACGCTAAGCACTGGGTTCTGCTTCTGCGGCATCGCGGATGATCCACCCCCACTGGCCTCGTGGAGTTCGGCGATCTCGGTTCGGGACAGCAGCGAGATGTCCGCCGCAATCTTGCCGAGGGCATCGCACACCCCGGCCAGGGCATCGCCGAGCCTGGTGATCGGAGCGCGGTGGGTGTGCCATGGGAGCGTCGGCGCCCGCAACCCCAGCTCGGCTGCGAAGGCATCGACAATTGCGAGCTCTCGCCCGGGCGCCAGTTCCCCGAATGAGGCCAGCGTGCCCGCTGCCCCGCCGAGTTGCGCGGGCAGGGCGTCGGCGATGACGGTCAGTGCACGGGTGGCGTCGACGACGCCGACCAGCCAGCCAGCCACCTTCAGCCCAAACGTGGTCGGCACGCTGTGCTGCGTGAGGGTACGCCCGGCCATCACTGTGGCGCGGTGCCGATTGGCGAGGCCGGCGAGCGTTGACACCGCCGTGTCGAGATCGATGGACAGGATCCGGATGCTCCGCTGGGCGACCAGCATCAGCGCGGTGTCCAGGATGTCCTGGCTGGTCGCACCAAGGTGGACAAACCCGGCAGAGCCCGGATCAGCACTTGCCACCGCGGCCCTGAGGTCGCTCAGAATCGGAATGATCGGATTGCCGACGCTACGAGAGCGGCGAGCAGCCTGCTCAATGTCGATGACGACGTCTGCTGCGACACGGCGGACTACCGCAGCAGCCGCTTCCGGAACTAGTCCGCTTCGCGCTTGTGCAGCAGCCAGGGCGACCTCTGCGTCAAGGATCGCCTGCAGCACCGCGACATCCGCTGTCTCGAGGGCAACCGGCGTACCTGCCCAGGCAGGCGAGAGAAGCCCGAGATCGGCCCCCGGATCAGGAGCGTTGCTATCCGAAGTCAAGAAAAACCGTCTCTTCCTCACCCTGAAGGTGGAAGTCATGGCGCAGCGAACCGTCAGGTTCGCGGCGGGCAACCATAGTGGTCCGCCGACCGGCCGGGAGAGAGGAGAGAAGCGGGTCGGCGACGAGCGCGGCGTCTGAGGCTGGCAGGTAGATGCGACTGTGCAGCTTGTCGGTAAGGCCGCGCGCGACCACGAGCACCGAGAAGAATGGCGCAGAGCTGCTGCTTGGCAAGGCGCCGGGCTCGAGCGTCCAGAACTGGTAGACGCCGTCGAGATTCGTGGCAGACCGCCCGAATCCGGTGAAGCTGTGGCCGTCCCGGTTCAGTGACCCGCGGGTGGATGGGATGTCGCCGTTCTCGTCTGGCTGCCAGAGTTCGACCACCGCATCCGGAATCGGCTCGCCTGCGCCGTCGTACACCGTGCCGGCGAGCAACACTGCTCTTGGGTGGTGAGGCGGAACCAGTTCCGGCCCACCTTCGTACGGCAGCGCGTAGCCAAAGAACGGGCCAACTGTCTGGCCCGCAGTGGGTAGAGGATTCTCGCTCATGCGTCGACTCCTTCGGACTCGAACCAGGTGCTCTGTTGGCCGGTGAGCACAACGTCCCAGCGGTAGCCGAGTGACCACTCCGGCGAGGTCAGACTGTGGTCGTAGCTCGCGACAAGCCGGTCGCGCGCCGCCTGGTCGACGATCGAGTTGAAGATCGGGTCGAGCGGGAACAACGGGTCGCCAGGGAAGTACATCTGCGTGATGATCCGTTGGGTGAACGCGTTGCCGAACAGCGAGAAGTGGATATGGGCTGGCCGCCACGCGTTCGTGTGGTTGCGCCAGGGGTAGGCGCCGGGCTTGATGGTGACGAAGCGGTAGGTGCCATCGTCATCCGTGATGGTGCGGCCAGTGCCGGTGAAGTTGGGGTCGATGGGTGCCGGATGCTGGTCCCGCTTGTGGATGTACCGCCCGGCGGCGTTCGCCTGCCATACCTCGACGAGCTGATTGCGCACTGGTCTGCCATCGCCGTCAAGAACTCGCCCGGTCACGATGATCCGTTCACCCAGCGGCTCGCCGGAGTGCTGAATCGTGAGATCGCTCTCCACCCCGGCCACATCCCGATGCCCGAATGCGGGCGAGACAAGTTCAATGGTCTCGGGATCGGTGTGGTGCAGATCTTTCGTCGGATGCCGCAGGACACTGCTGCGGTACGGCGGGTAGTCAAGCACCGTGCGATGGTTCACCGCGGCGCCCATCGCCAGGTCGGCTTCGTATTCTGCCTGGATGGAGGCGATCTCTCCTGTGATCTGTTCCTGGTCGCTGATTCCGGTGACTACCATCGGTGCCTTTCCGTCATCGTGCGCGGCGAAGCGCCCGGAGTGAGGGTGGCACTCTTACCAGCTCTCAGCTTTGGCTGGGCAGTGTGCTGCTCACGGCTGATGCCCGTCGGTGTTGACGGGGCACCTGGCCCAGCGTATGCGGCGTCGCTGGTTGACTCGTCGCGGAACCCGAACGCGTGGTGGCCAGACGGTGTGCTTTGGGCGTGTCTGTGGGAGCCGCATCTTGGTTAGAGCTGTCCAAGGAGATGCGGACGATGTGGCATTCAGGGTCGGTCCTGGACATTGGCAGCTAAACCACCCAGGGGGACGTCATCTTGGCCGATATGGGCTGGAACTGGGGCTGCGGCACTCAATCCACTGCTTGTCGCACCGGCTCTCGAACCTTGCTCGGACAAGGAACGGACAGCTGTAGCAGCCATCGACTTCAGCATCGCCATATGACATTCGGGGACAGGAGACCCGTCCGTCCGTGACCAGCCTGGAATGGTTCTCGCGTCCGGACAGACTCGAGGCGATCTTCGCTAGCACCGTTGTGTTCATGGACCGAAGTTACTGTGCCCTCCTGCGCCCCAGCAGTGCCGTTGGTCCTGACAGTCAACGAGCCTCAAGCGGATCAGACTTCACTCCGCCTCGACTTCGGAACCCGTGCGAAGTCGGCACCCAGTACCGCAAGTACCCAATGGGCACTATGTGAATCAGGCGAAAGTCGCTGTCCTGTTGAGAGCCCACCGGCCCCGACTGTTCCCAGCCGGCCCCACGAACCTCGTGGGCCAAAACCCAAGCTGCAGTGGCACCCGCTCCGGTCGCTCGGACGGTCACAGCGCCTCGATAGGCTGGTCTCCCGCACCTTGGACCATTGATAGAGGAGTCTCGAATGCCCAGCACCGTCAAGGGAGTCATCGCACGCGCGAAGGGGGCGCCGGTCGAGATAGTCGACATCGTCGTGCCGGACCCAGGACCCGGTGAGGCCGTCGTCAAGATCGCCGCGTGCGGCGTCTGTCATACCGATCTGCACTACCGCGAGGGCCAGATCAACGACGAGTTCCCCTTCCTGCTCGGCCACGAGGCCGCCGGCACCGTGGAGGCGGTCGGCAGCGGTGTCACCGAGGTCGCCCCAGGTGACTTCGTGATCCTGAACTGGCGGGCAGTGTGCGGTCAGTGCCGCGCATGCGCCAGGGGCAAGCCGCAGTACTGCTTCAGCACCCACAACGCCAAGCAGAAGATGACCCTGATCGACGGCACCCCACTGTCGGCAGCGTTGGGGATCGGCGCGTTCATCGAGAAGACTCTGGTGGCAGCAGGTCAGTGCACCAAGGTCGACCCGCAAGCCGATCCCGCTGCCGTGGGCCTGCTCGGCTGCGGGGTGATGGCGGGGTTCGGTGCCGCCGTCAACACCGGTGGTGTCAGCCGTGGTGACTCGGTCGCCGTCATCGGCTGTGGCGGGGTCGGCAACGCTGCCATCGCTGGTTCGTCGGTGGCTGGCGCCACCACGATCATCGCCGTAGACATCGACGACAAGAAACTGCAGTGGGCGCGCAGCTTCGGCGCCACGCACTTGGTGAACTCCCGCGAGCAGGACGCCGTCAAGGCGATCCGCGAGCTGACCGGCGGCTTCGGCGCTGACGTCGTGGTCGATGCCGTGGGCCGGCCCGAGACCTACGAGCAGGCGTTCTACGCCCGCGACGTGGCCGGGACAGTCGTGCTCGTCGGGGTCCCGGCCCCGGACCTGCAGGTCACCCTTCCCATGATCGAGATCTTCGGTCGAGGAGGCTCCCTGAAGTCGAGCTGGTACGGCGACTGCCTGCCCAGCCGTGACTTCCCGATGCTGGTCGACCTCTACCGTCAGGGCCGTTTCGACCTGAGCCGGTTCGTCTCAGAGACGATTGCCCTGGGCGACATCGAGTCGGCGTTCGGGAAGATGACCCGCGGCGAGGTCCTGCGTTCGGTCGTCGCGCTGTGAGCGAGGCAACCGTCCCGGTCCGGGTCGAGAAGGTCGTCACCTCGGGCACGTTCAGCCTCGACGGCGGCACCTGGCAGGTCGACAACAACGTCTGGGTCCTGGGCAACGACACCGAGTGCATCATCATCGACGCCGCCCACGACGCCCGCCCGATCATCAAGGCAGTCAACAAGCGCAAGGTCGTCGCGGTGCTGCTGACCCACGGGCACGACGACCACATCACCGCGGCAGGTGAGGTCTGCGACGCGACCCGCGGCCCGTCATACCTGCACCCCGGCGACCGAATGCTCTGGGACACGGTCTACGCAGCCACCCCCGACCACGAGCTGGCCGACGGCGACGTGTTCACCGTCGGCGGCGCGGACCTGCACGTGCTGCACACCCCCGGCCACTCGTGGGGATCCTGCTGCTTTCACGCGCCGGACCTCGGCGTGATCTTCAGCGGTGACACCCTTTTCAACGGCGGGCCCGGGGCGACCGGACGGTCGTTCAGCGACTTCCCGACCATCGTCGACTCGATCCGGACCAAGCTGCTGACGCTGCCCCCCGCCACGGTGGTCCACACCGGCCACGGCGATGACACCACCATCGGCCACGAGGCACCGCATCTGCAGGAGTGGCTCGACCGCGGTCACTGAACCCCTGACGCAGGAAGCCGTCGCCCAACGTCCGGAACGGTGATGGCGCAACGCTGGGACGGGCACCCTGGCCGGGTGTCTATACCGTTGTCCATGGGTTGCTACCCCCCGCGCCCTCTATGGCTCACTCCCGTGGGCCCTAAGGTGGTCGCATGGCTCTTCGAACAGAACCCCCGTTCCGTGCGGACCACGTCGGCAGCCTCTTGCGGCCACCGGGACTGCTGCAGGCTCGCGCCGACCGAGCAAGCGGCAAGATCACCGCGGCAGACCTGACCACGGTCGAAGACTCGGCAATCCGTGACGTAGTTCACTTACAGGAGGACGTCGGACTGCAAACGGTGACCGACGGGGAGTTCCGGCGAGCCTCGTGGCATATGGATTTCATCTACCGGCTGCGGGGCATCAGCCGCACCACCGACGCGATCCAGGTGCATTTTCGCAACACCAAGGGCGACCTCGACTTCACCGCCGCCGCGCTGAAGGTCGACGCCAAGGTCGGTTTGGATGATGCCGACGCACCTATCTTCGGCGCGGACTTCAGCTTCTTGAAGTCGGTCGCCACGACGGGCACGCCCAAACTCACCATCCCCTCACCGAGCATGGTCCACTACCGTGGCGGCCGCGCCGCTCTCGATCCAGCCGTGTACCCCGACGAGGATGAGTTCTGGCACGACCTATCAGCCGCCTACGCCAGGCAGGTCAGTGAGATCGCGGCGCTCGGCTGCACCTACCTGCAACTCGACGACACCAGCCTCGCCTACCTCAACGACCCGGCGCAGCGGGCCGAGGTCACCGCTCAGGGTCGCGACGGCGAGCACCAGCACGAGCGCTACATCAAGCAGATCAACGCCGCGCTCGTAGACCGGCCCGAAGGACTGACCATCACCACGCACATGTGCCGCGGGAACTACCGCTCATCCTGGGTGGCCGAAGGTGGCTACGACTTCGTCGCTGAGGCCCTCTTCAGCCAACTCGACGTCGATGGTTTCTTCCTCGAGTACGACGATGCACGATCCGGCGGCTTCGAACCGCTCCGCTTCGTCCCGAAGGGAAAGCTCGTCGTCCTCGGACTGGTGACCAGCAAGCGACCCGAGCTCGAGTCGAAGGACGACCTCAAACGGCGGATCGACGAAGCAGCGAAGTACGTGCCACTCGAGCAGTTATGTCTATCGGCGCAGTGCGGCTTCTCCTCTACCGTCGAGGGCAACAACCTCACTGTGGATGAGGAAACCGCCAAACTGCGACTTATCGTCGAGACCGCCGCGGAAGTATGGGGCTGACCCGAGGTCGCAGAGGGCCGCGGGAACCGGCCGGGTTGCGTCCAGGTGACCAGGAAAGGGACGCGGCCGCGTCGATCTGAGGCACAGGCTCAAACATGTAGGCCGCAGGTGGGTGCCCAGAGTCGTCCGGGGACGAACCCGCGAAAGAGCCGAGCCATCGCGCCGTGAGGCAGCAGATACACGTCCGCGATGGTGCCCGCAGTCGCCGTGCCGACCGACGCTACGGTGTCGACCGGAGGTGTCCGTGTTCCTGGTGGGGGCCGCGGTCTTCAAAACCGACGTGGCCCGGTATCCGGGCCAGGCAGGTTCGATTCCTGTCCACCTCCGCCACGTTTCCCGCTGGGTGATCGGCGAGCCGTCACCTGGAGGTCCGCGCATGGCCCGCCCAAGGCACTGACATGCACGTCTTGGCAACCGCCGGTCACGTCAACCACGGCAAGTCGACGTTGGTGCGGGCACTGACCGGCATGGAGCCCGACCGTCTTACGGAGGAGCGTCGGCGGGGTATGACCCTGGACCTCGGGTTCGCTTGGACGACCCTTGGGAATGGCCGGACAGTGGCCTTCGTCGACGTCCCTGGCCACGAACGGTTCATCGCCACGATGCTGGCGGGTGTCGGCCCCGTGCCAGGCGTCGTGATCGTCGTCGCCGCCGACGAGGGGTGGTGCGCGCAGACCGCTGAGCACGTCGCGGTCCTGGACTCCCTCGGGGTCCAACACGGGCTGCTGGTCGTGACCCGAAGCGACCTCGCCAATCCGGGTCCAGCATTGTCTGAGGCGCGAGCCCGATTGGCGCGTACCAGCCTGGGCCAGGTGGAGGCCTTGGCGGTCAGCGCCGTCACCGGCGCGGGCCTACCACTGCTACGCGGGGCGCTGGAGCGGCTGGTCAGCGATCTGCCGGAGCCGGTGACCCACGGCCGCGTGCGCCTCTTCGTCACGATCGTTCTTTCACTGTGCACGGGAGCGGAACGGTCGTGACGGGCGCTCTCGCGCGAGGCACAATACGGCAGGGCGAGAGGCTCCTGCTGTCGCCGAAGGGAACCGAGGTCCGAGTCCGCGGGCTGCAGAGCCTCGGCAAGTCGGCCGGCGAGGTGAGCGCGGTGGCGCGCGTGGCCGTCAATCTGCGCGGTGTGGACGTTCACCAGATCCACCGCGGTAATGCCCTCGTGACACCGGCCGCGTGGGCACCCAGCCGAGAGGTCGACATCCGGTTGTCGGCGATCGACCCCTCCGACCTTCCCGGAGATCTGGTGCTGCACATCGGCTCCGCTGCGGTCTCTTGCCGAGTACGACCGCTGGGCGAGGACACGGCACGCCTGCTACTGAGCACCGCGCTACCTCTGGAGCCCGGTGATCGGGCCGTGCTCCGCGAGCCGTCCAACCGGCTGGTCACGGGGCTCGTCGTACTCGATGTCGACCCTCCGCCGCTGCGGCGACGCGGGGCCGCCCGGATCCGCGCAGATCAACTAAAGGACGCCACAGGCGTTCCGGACCCACGGGTCGAAATCGCACGACGGGGCACCATCACCCGGGGCCACCTGGCGGCCTTGGGCATACTCAGCATGGATGCGCCGGTGCCCGAGGGGCTACGCCAGGTAGGCGATCACCTCGTGGACACCGACTCCTGGGCTCGCTGGGGCCAGAACCTGGCTGACGCGGTGGACGCTCACCACACGGCGAAACCGCTGGAAGCCGGGCTTTCCGTCGAGGCGGCCCGGCGGTGGCTGGGACTTGCCGACATCCGCCTCGTCGAGGCACTGGTACGTGACTCCGTCGGCCGGCTCACGGCCCGCAGCGGCCGCGTCGCACGCCCTGGCAGCGGCCCCTCGTTCAGCGAAGAGACTGGCCGCGCATTGGACGACATACGGCAGCGTCTGGAGCGGGACCCCCTGGCAGCGCCCGAGGCACAGGAGCTGGCTGCCGCGGGCCTGACCAAAGAGCGTCCTCGCAGCGGCCGCCACCGCCGGGCTGGTTCTGCGGCTGCCCGGGGAGGTGATCCTGCATCCCTCGGCGCCCGAGAGAGCAATGGCCACGATCGCCCAGCTTGACCAGCCGTTCACGTTGTCGCAGGCGCGCCATCGCACTCGGCACCACCCGCCGGGTGGCCGTCCCACTGTTGGAGCACCTCGATGCGATCGAGCGCACCGTACGCGTTGATGCCGCCTTGAGGCGGGTGCAGCCGTCAAGTCGACCGCGACGATGACGGTCTCGCCGACCACCACCTCGTCCTGACCACGCCGTCGGCGAGCTGGTCCAGGAAGGCATCCCGGTCGGGGATCTCGCCGAGGACGAGAAGGCCGCCCAGGTCTGGCGTCCACGAACAGCAGGAGCTCGAGCTCGGTAGCGCTGCCGGATATCGATGGAGTCGAGCACCCAGACCGTCAGCTGGACTCGCGGCGCATCCGCAGGGAGGTCGGGTAGGCCGTGGCCTGGCGGAGGGCGGGCGGTCCGGCGAGTGAGCGCGAGATGCCGCGCGCGGCGGTGAGCACGAGCGGAGCCAGCAACGAGGCGTCCAGTGAGCCAGCGTGCACCACGATGGACACCGCAGCGACAACAGCTCCCGATGGATCGCGCACCGGAGCCCCGACGGACAGGCTGTCGAGCGTCACCTGTCCCTCGCTGACGGCGATCTCGCTGCGCCGTACCTCCGCCAGGATCGTCCTGAGCAGCGCCGGGTCGGTGATGGTCTTGGAGGTGAACCCCTGGAATGGCCCAGTCAGCACAGACTCCTGGACGTCGTGCGGAGCGAAGGCCAGCAGCACGAGCCCTGCACCACTGGCAGGCAGCGGGAACCGCAACCCCACCTGGGTGTGCACCCCCACCGACGACCGTCCCGCGAGCCGCTCGGTGAAGACAAGCTCGGTACCCTCACGCACGCCCAGCTGGACCACCTCGTGAGTGATCTCGTAAAGGTCCTCCATGAACGGCATCGCGGCGTCACGCAGCGCCACGCCCCTTGGCGCGAGCACGCCAACCTCATAGAGCCGCAGCCCAATTCGATACAGACCGTCGTCCCCGCGCTCGAGGGCCCCCCATGCCACGAGCTCGGCGACCACGCGGTGGGCGGTGCTCAGCGCCAGCCCGGACCGCCGCGCGATCGCGGACAGCGTGAGCAGGCGTGCGTCCGTCCCGAAGGCGCCGAGGACGTCGAGGACCTTGCCCGCCGCCGTGGGCGTGGCCAGCCCCGTGGGGGTCATCACCTCACAGTTCTAGCACCAGCCGCGGGCTGCACGAGCGGGAGACGCAGATGAACATGGTGTCGTTGGCCGCACGTTCGTCGGCGGTGAGCAGCGAGTCACGGTGCTCCGGCACCCCGTCCAACACGGTGGTCTCACAGGTCCCACACGTCCCCTGCGTGCAGGAGGACAGCACACTCACGCCGGCCTCCTGGATGACCTCCAGCACTGACCTGCCGGGTGGCACGGTCAGCACCATCGCGGACTCAGCCAGCTCGACCTCGAAAGACTCCTGCCACACCGGCTCGGCGCTCTTCTTGGGCGAGAATCGTTCCACGTGAAGCGCACCGGACGGCCAGTGGCCACAGGCCGCCTCGACGGCTGCCAACATGGGCTCGGGGCCGCAGCAGTAGATGAGCGTCTCGGAGTCGGCGCTGCTCAGCAGGCCAGCCAGGTCGAGCAGCCCCGTCTCGTCCTGGGGCCGGATGTCGACCCGCTCGCCGTACCGCTGGGTCAGCTCGGTTCGGAAGGCCATCGAGGCACGGGTCCGCCCCCCGTACACGAGGCGCCACTGCGCCCCTTCGGCCTCGGACGCCGCGACCATCGCAAGGATCGGGGTGATGCCTATCCCGCCGGCGACAAAGAGGTACCTCTTTGCCGGTGCGAGCGCGAAGTGGTTGCGGGGGCCGCGCACGCGCAGCGTAGCCCCCGGGACAAGCGCGGCGTGCACGAACCGCGAGCCGCCGCGCGACTGGGGCTCAAGCAGCACCGCGACCTGCCAGCGCCGCCGGTCGGCCGGGTCGCCGCACAGCGAGTACTGACGCACCAGGCCGTCGCCCAGCAGCAGGTCGGTGTGGGCGCCCGGGGTCCAGGCCGGCAGGTCGGCCCCCGTCCGGGCGCTCGAGGGTCAGGACGACAACGCCTTGCGCCTCGTCGGCCCTCGCCGTGACAAGAACGTCCTGCTCGACCTCGTCGTGCGTGCTGTACATCGCGTCCCGTTCAGCCGGGGGAGCCGGCAAGTTGGAGCTCATCCGGGGCCGGTTCCGGCGTGTCGATGCTCTTGTGGCCGCCGTGGGTGCCAGGGTGGGCCAGCAACCATTCCCAGAGCTCGACCGGGTCCTCGCTGTCGTGGGGGGTGCCGCACCAGCAGTGCCCGCGCAGACGATCGGACCCGGGCAGCCAGACCACCCGGAATACGGTCGGTCCTGACAACTTGGCTACCAGCCGCTCCGTCACCGCGCCACCTGCTTCTGCGGCGCACCTGCCTCAGCCATTCGCTTGAGGATGCGCCGGGCAGCCAGCCCGCCAGTGTCGATGTTGATCGACAGCTCCTGGTAGTTCTCGGGCTCGGTCGCGATGACCTGCTCGAGCTTGTCGAGCGCGACGACGTCCTGGAGAACGACTGTGCGGTTGCTGTCACGTAGGAAGTCCGAAACCCCTTCGTCGTCAAGAGCGAAGTCGCGGGCGACGGCCCAGAAGTCGTGCGTCGTGGTCTCGGTCTCCGGAGTGATGGCGTAGACGACCTCGACGTGGAAGCCGTCAGTGTCAGTGCCGTCATCCTTCGGATACACGCCGACCGGGGCGACACGCGAGTGCAGCAGGTACAGGCAGGGCGGGAAGTACTCGATGTCCTGCCAACGCACGATGCGCCCCTGGATGCCGGTGGACTTGGCGTAGAACGAAGGGCACTGCGCGTCGTCCATGTGGCGGCTGACGGAGACGACGCCCGTCTCGTCGTCCACCTCAGTGGTGATCGGGGTGTGCGCCACCTCCGGTGTCCCGATGTAGCCGCCGTGCAGGTATGTCTCATGGGAGAGGTCGAGCAGGTTGTCGACGAGTAGCCCGTAGCGGGCATTGAGCGGCTCCATCCCGCAGACCGTCGTATGGTCGGGCGAGTCTAGCCAGGGTGCCCGCGGGATCAGCGACTCGTCGGCCATGTCCTTGTCCCCGATCCACACCCACACAAAGGAGTCCCGCTCTATGACCGGAAAGGTCGCCAGCCGCGCGGTTCGGGGAATGCGGGTCTGGCCGGGGACCGCCACACAACCACCGTCGGCACCGTAGGTGAAGCCGTGGTAGCCACAGACCACGGTGTCCCCGACGAGGTGGCTCGGCTTCTCGGACAGCGGGAACCGCCGGTGGACGCAGCGGTCGGCCATCGCCGTGATCTCGCCGGCCTCGGTGCGCCAGAACAGGATCGACTCCCCGCATACCGTCCGGGTGAACAGCTCACGACCAACCTCCGTGCCGTACGCCGCGACGTACCACTGGTTCCTGACGAAGCTCATGCGGCATCCTCCTGCTGTTTGGGGTGTGACCCGAGGTTGCGCGTCCCGCGCGCCACTGTCCAGACGCCCTTCCGCCTCGCGGAAGGAAGGCTTCCCATCAGTAGAAACAGAGGTCCTTCGTCAGCACGCGACCGGTCGTGCCGGACATGGCCGACAAACGTCGAACTGGATTGCCCGTCGACACCTTGCCCAGAGCCCGGTATGGCGACCTATGGTGGGGGCAACGCATGTCGGGTGCCGCGCCCACGACCGGTGTGTCCTGACGGCGATCAGGCAGCGAGGTGCGGCGTGGAGGCGTGGCCCGAAACCCCTGCTGGTAGCCGAGCATCACGACGTCCGCCGCGAGTTGGTGACCGCCGAGAACTGAGGCGATCGTCGTCGCACCGGTCGCTGTCACCAAGTCCGCCAGCCGACGCCAGAACCGTCCGAGCGCGAACAAGTAGGGCGCCACACACACCCTGTCCGCGCCGCTCTGGGGACATCTCGGGTCCATAGATCCCTACGCCTCACGCCCGCGCAACGATCATCTCAGTCTCAGACCTTCTGAAGTAGCCGTCTTTGTGGGGGTGTGACCTGCGGTTTTGTGTTCAGGTGAACGTGCGAAATGTGTTCAATCTCGATGCAGTGGTGGTAGTGACAATCGGGGTTGCGGTACAGGCCATGCTGGTAGGCATGCCAGCACCATGGCACCTGTATCGCGTCGAGGTCGACGGCCAGGTGCTCATCACCGTCGGGGCGAGCGTGTTGTTCAGCTACGAGGCGGGGGACTCTGGTCTGCGTAACCTGGCAGCGGTGAGGCTGCCCGAGATGGGCTTTACCGGCCGCCGGGTCGCTCGCGTGCTGGGGATCACCCAGGAGTACGTGTCGATGCTGCG
>Ga0097691_1000305_pt1 | contig 45472 bp, 43 predicted proteins | sample NGESurdeep072012_8_FD_72858 | JGI IMG/M metagenome (GOLD analysis project Ga0097691, IMG submission 72858) | Arctic peat soil microbial communities from Barrow, Alaska - NGEE Surface sample 210-1 deep-072012 | ecosystem: Environmental > Terrestrial > Soil > Wetlands > Peat ... | reverse complement strand
CCAACAAAGTTGCGGCTGCGCGAAGTTCGGGACGAAGAGGCCGCAGGTTCAAATCCTGTCACCCCGACCATTCCCGCAGGTCGCTGACCTGCGGGAATGCTGTTTCCTGCGCTCGGTTTTCCACCTTCCAGCAATCGCGACAGAGGCCTCGAGGGAACAAAAAGGAACACGAGGGAACAAAAAGGAAAGCCGGGGCCGACTTCGACGGACAGAAGAACACCGGCCTCCCAGCACGACGCAGCAGACCCAGCGGCACAGAAGGGTCCTTCAGGGCACTGTGATCCCCCGTCCACAACGAAGAGGACTTTCGGTCGGGACGTCCGCCGGCCAGGAATCACTGCCGATCCGAAGTCGGCAAGCTCGTCAGGCTCGGGACCGTCGCCGAGCGCCCCCTCGGCGGAGGATCCGGTCGACCCTAGCGCCCTCAACTCGACGAATTGAGTGCGTTCAGATGAGGCGCGGTTGGGACCTCCGGTGTCCCGCGAAGGATCCCTGACCGGTACAGCGAGGAACTATTCGTCGGCGGCCAATCTGAGCACGGAAGCGGTGCGTCTGGTTCGTCCGGTGCGGCCCGGTGGGTCTAGGTTTGTTCCTCTTCTGTTGCCCGGATGCATGTCCGCTCGGAGGCCAGTGATGGGGTCTTTCGACTTGGAGTGATGCTTGCCTATTCGGGTCGGCCGACGTCTCTTGAGGTCGCCAAGAGCACCTGGCCGTCCTAGACCAACACGGCGGCTGAGGAAGGAGGTCGCCGAGCGTGGCCTCGTGAGCGAGTGGGACACAACACCCGCGGTCTGATGAGAGCCTGACTCATGGTCGTTGGGATCCAGGGGCCCTTGACTCATGCCCCGGACCGGCCTTGACCCTCTGGCTTCACGTGGCCCTTTGTTTCTTTAGCTGCTCGAGCGTCAGCCGGATCGTCGGGTGACCCCGGGAAGGGCGACCCCTACCTCAGATCTTGACTCGGTGTGCGTTTGAATTCAGACGACACGCGGGCTTCGTGATACGTCCACAGGTTCTCTGTGGACACCCATTCTGCGGTTTCTCTCTTCCGACCGAGAGTATGCCGGTGGCGGGTCGTGACGGGTGCACCGAGGCATTACTGGGTCGTCGCCGGCTTGGCGATGAGGGTGACGTTGACGTCCTTGCTCTGACCGCCACGTATGACCTTGAGGGCCACAGTGTCGCCCACTGTGCGCTCGCGTACCTGGGCGACGAGCGACAGGGATCCGTCGATGGAGTTGCCGTCCACGGCGATGACCGCGTCGCCTGCTTTCAGTCCTGCCTTGTCGGCGGGAGTCCCGGCCACCACGTTGGTGAGCACGGCTGCGGCGCGCTTGGCCGACCCGTCGGCCACAACGCCGTCCTTGGAGGAGACTCCGAGGTAGGGGTGGGTGGCCGTGCCGGAGGTGATCAGCTGGTTGGCGATCGACTTGGCCTCGTTGACCGGGATCGCGAAGCCGATCCCGATGTTGCCGCTTTGGGAGGACGAGCTGTCGGAGGACCCGAGAGAGGCGATGGCGGAGGTGATCCCGATCAGCTGGCCGCTGGCGTTGACCAGGGCGCCACCACTGTTGCCGGGGTTGATCGCGGCGCTGATTTGGATCGCGTTGGTCACCACCGGATCGGCGGACTGCTGCGCTGTGGAGTCTCCGGACTGATCCGACGTCGTAACGGGCCGGTTGAGTGCACTGACGATGCCGGTGGTCACCGTGCCGGCCAGACCCAGCGGGTTGCCGACAGCCATGACCGGGTCGCCAACCTTCAGGAGGCTGGCGTCGCCCAGAGCGATGGCCTTGAGGTCACTCGGCGCGTTGGTCAGCTTGATCACCGCCAGGTCAGTGGACGGATCGGTGCCCACCACGGTCGCGGCATATGTTCGTTTGTCGGCCAGGGTCACCGTGAGCTGGGAGCCTGTCCCGGCGCCGGTCACGACGTGGTTGTTGGTCAGGATGTGGCCCTTCGTGTCGAAGATGACACCCGAGCCCTGCCCGCTACCCGCACTACCCGTCACCGAGATGGCAACCACACTGGGTGAGACCACCCCGGCCGTGGCCGACCAGTTCGGGGCCGACGGGTTGGCCTGGAGCACAGGTGACGATGAGGTGGTCGCGCTGGCAACCGTCTGCGCCGCCGGCGACGACCCGGCGCCGGTGCGCGTCACGGCGTACGTGCCGCCGCTGGCTAGCGGGAGTTTCCTGGCTATTTGACTAGAGCCGGCCCGGTTGATCTTGGCGTGGGCCGAAAACCGTTGGCGATATAGGTAAATGCGCGTGTCGGTGTTGGACTTGGCGGGCCAATTGGTGTATTACCCATATATGGCATCAATCGTGGGTAAGAAGCGTGGGAACCAGACGTACTACTACCTGGTGGAGTCCGCCCGGGTGGACGGCAAGCCACGTATCGTCGCGCAGGAGTACCTGGGCAGCGCCCAGGAGGTGATGGACCGGCTTTCCGGTGCGGCCCCCGGGCGCCCGGAACGCACCCAGCACAAGGCGTTCGGCGGGCTCGCCGCGGTCTGGGGGATCCTGGACCGGCTCGGGGTAGCCGGCGCCATCGACGAGGTGTGCGGCTCGCGGCGCTCCGACGCCGGCGCGTCGGTCGGGACCTACCTGGCCCTGGCCACTATGAACCGGGTCGTCGCCCCGTGCAGCAAGCTGGGCTTCGAGCAGTGGTGGGCCACCACCGCCGGCCCCCGGTTCACCAAGGTCCCCGTCGCCGCGACCGACCACCGCCGGTTCTGGGACGCCATGGACAACCTGGACACCGCCAAGCTCGCCGCCGCCGAGTCCGCGATCGCCACCACGATGACCGCCGAGTTCGGCCTGGACCTGTCCGGGCTCGCACTTGACATGACGAACTTCGCGACGTTCATCGACTCTGCCAATGACCGGGCCCCGATCGCCAAACGCGGCCACGCCAAACAGAAACGAAACGACCTGAGACTGGTCGGTCTCGCGCTCGTGGTGACCCGTGACGGCGCGATCCCGGTCACCAGCCACGCCTACCCCGGCAACCGCCCCGACGTCACCCAGTTCGGAGCCGTCCTGGACGAGCTCACCTCCCGCTACGCCGCTCTCTTGGACACCCACGGCGACGCTGACACAGCGGACTCGGCCCCGTCGGGCCCGACGGTGGTGTTCGACGCCGGCCAGAACAGTGCCGCGAACTTCGCCCACCTCACCGGCGCCGGGCTGCACTACGTCGGGTCGCTGCCACCGAGCAGCTTCCCCGACCTGCTCGCCGTCCCGGCCCGCCGCAGGCACCCCGTCGACCCCGACACGTATCCGGGGCTCAGCGCCTACGACACCCGCGCCATGGTCTTCGGCGTCGACCGGCGGGTCGTCCTGACCCACTCGGCGAACCTGCACGCCAAACAGGCCGCCGGCCTCGACCAGACCCTGGCCAAGACCACCCGGGAACTGGGCGAGCTCGCCGCGACCCTGGCCCGCGGCAAGACCCGCCGCCTACCCGACGCCGTCCAAGCCGAGGTAACCCGGATCACCCGCCCGCGCTGGGTCGCCCGGGTGCTGACCACCCAGCTCACCGGGACCACTGCCGCCACGATGCGCCTGACCTGGCAGATCGACGATGCCGCCCGCAAGGCCCTGGAGAGCGAGATCTTCGGCAAACGCCTCCTGGTCACCGACCACGACCACTGGGCTGTTCCCGAGGTCGTCGCCGGCTACCGATCCCAAAACGACGTCGAGTCAGGATTCCGCCAGCTCAAAGACCCCCACGTCGTCGGTTTCTCCCCGATGTTCCACTGGACCGAGTCCAAGATCCGGGTCCACGTCTTCTACCGCGTCCTGGCCCTGGCCGTCGCCCACCTCATGCGCCGACAAGCCCACCACGGCGGCCTGGACCTCAGCGTCCGCGAACTCCTGGCCAACCTGGCCGGCATCCAAGAAACCGTCCTGCTCTACCCCACCGGGAACAAAGGCCGTCCCCGCGCCCAACGCATCCTCACCGACACCGACCCCACCCAGAAACGCCTCCACGACATCTTCGGGCTGGACGCCTACGCCCCCAAACGGTGACTTGGGTAATACACCAAGCCACCCCGAAAACCGTCCCTGAGCTGCACGTTTACCACTCAAGAACTCGCTAGCCAGGAAAGTCCCGCTAGGTGCGAGAGAAGGGAGTGCACCGAGGCGGTTCAAGGTCCGGCGGTGCGCCGGACCAGTCCACCGACGAGCTCTGCACCACCATCAAACCGACCCACAAGTCGAACATCATCCACGCCGCAACCCTGCCAGATTCAAAGAGCTGAGGTCCGGACGGGTCCATCACGCGCGAGGCGACGAACCGGAAACGCCGACCGTCCGACGCACTCAATTGGCTCCCCGTGCGACCGCGGTCAACGAGCCCCGCCCGTCCCGCCCGTGTCTTGCGGGGTCATGGGATGAGGGCTTCGGCGAAGACCCGAAGGAAGTTGTCGCTGATGAGCTTGGCAAGCGCATCCTCGGGCATCCCTCGCCGTAACAACCCACCGACCAGCAGTGGCATTTTCGCGTAGGTCTCGAACACCGGCTTGTAGTTGGCGTCCATGTCCGTCCCCACGCAGACATGGTCCTCGCCCAGCAGGTCGACCAGCTCGAGGATCCGCTGGATGTACTCGGCGAGGGTTCGGAGCCGTCCTGTCTCCCGTGACGACCTTGCCCGGGGTCAGCGCTCGTGGAGCAGCTCGCTGACCAGGGTCTGAATCTCCACACCTGTGACGGGCCCGATCACCCGCGCCGCCATCCGGTGATGCCGATCCAGAATCAGGGTGCTCGGGATCCCCTTCTGTGGCAACAGGGGAAGCTGCCCCAGCAGGGCTCCGTCGGAGTCGACCAGTTGCGGGTACCTCGCGCCTGTCGATGCAACGAATCGTGTGGCCGACGTGGTGGTGTCCACCTCGTCGATGCCGACGAAACGAACCTTTTTCGCTGCCAGCTGGCGTTCGAGACGAGCAAGCACCGGGGACTCGGTCCTGCACGGTTCGCACCACGATGCCCAGATGTTGACGACGACCACGTTGCCGGCGACGTCGTCCAGCGCGAACTTCGAACCTTCGATCGTGGTGCCTCTCAGGTTCGGGGCCAGGCGTCGATCGCTCATCGCGATGCGGCTGGACCCGGGGGACTCGGCCTTTGCAAGGGCGTCGCCGGCTGATGACGTAGTGACCCCGCCGCAACCCGCCGGCAGGAGTGCCACGACGACGACCGCCGCCATACGCGCCCTTGAGCCCGATTTGTTGGACACGATGCAACACAGGCCTTTCTGATGTCGGTTCGCTTCAGGACAAGATATGCTCTGGCCCTCAGCAACCGCTCGCTTTGTGACAGTGTTCGCGTGGATCGGAGTGAAATGGTTGATATCGCCGGCCGCCGCGTTGAGTCGGGCCGAAGCTCATCCCGGTTCGTGGCGAAGGTGTCGGCCTACGTGGCCTTGACCAAGCCCCGGATCATCGAGCTTCTCTTGGTCACGACTGTCCCGGCCATGATGCTGGCAGCCCGGGGTCTGCCCTCTGTAGGTCTACTGGCCGCGACTTTGGTTGGGGGCTCGTTAGCCGCAGGAAGCGCGAACGCGCTGAACTGTTACTACGACCGCGATATCGACGCCATCATGATGCGTACAAAGAATCGCCCACTCAATCATTCTCTGGTCAGCCCTCGAAGCGCTTTTGTGTTCGGCGTGGTCCTCGGCGGGTTGTCCCTGACGTGGCTGTGGTTGACGACCAATGCCCTGAGCGCCGTTCTTGCGGCAGCCGCGATTATTTTTTACGTGTTGGTCTACACCATGCTGCTGAAGCGTCGCACATCCCAGAACATCGTGTGGGGGGGCGCGGCCGGTTGCATGCCGGTACTGATCGGCTGGACGGCGGTGACTGGTCGGCTTGCTTGGGCCCCAGTGGTGCTGTTCCTCATTGTGTTCTTATGGACGCCACCGCACTTCTGGGCCCTGGCGATGCAGTTCAAACAGGATTACGCGGCGGCGCGCGTTCCTATGCTTCCGGTCGTGGCGACCGAAGCGTTCGTCACGGGCAGGATTGTTGCGTATTCCTGGGCGATGGTGGCCACCTCCTTGTTGCTCTGGCCGGCGGCGCGCACGGGGCCGCTGTACGCGGTCGCCGCGGCTGGTTTGGGAGTGGTGTTCCTGCGTGAGGCGTACGCATTGCGGCGCCGGGTTCGACAAGGACGCGCCACAGAGTCCGCCCGGCTCTTTCACCTGTCAATCACCTACCTCAGCCTTCTCTTTCTGGTGGTCGCCCTCGAGAATGTCGTGCCTCCCGCCTGGCGTTGAGCGGCTTTTGGGGCGGGCCACCCGGTGGGTCCGCGGCTTGCATCTTGGCAAGATATTCCTGCCATGCGACCAGATCCGGGTCGAGCTGATCAATGGTGTGTGGGTCGTCCGGTACAACGGGCCGGGTCGGGCTTTCGTGCAGCGTGCGCCACCAGACGTAGGTGCCCAAGATGGCGTACAAGGGCCATTCGAAGGCGTAGAGCCAAGCGACCTCCCGGCCGGCCCGGGCACGGGTCAGCTCGAACCATCCGGCAAACAGGCACCCTGCGACCCCGACGAGAAAAGGGATGTGCAGCCGAACCACGCAGGACCAACGTCCTGGTCTGGGGCGTGTCGAGGCAGGATCAGGCATGGGGTTGCGCTCGTAGTTCCTTGGCGAGGACGGCGTCGAGGCGCCGTCCCTTGCGGGCTTCACTGAGCAGCCACTCGTGGGCAGCCAGTACTATCCATACGCTATCGATCGCCATGCTGCCTGCCCACATGAGTGCGCCACCCAGCTGTTGATCGGCGAGAGCCCCTGGCCCGAAGGCCCGATAGATGTGGGAGTAGAAGGGGTACATCACAAAAAGGGAGGCGTAGATGAAGAAGCCGGTCATCGTCTCGGGCACCATCATCAGGGACAGCGACACCATCCGAACCGCCGGTGAGACTCTGCGGGTCGTCAGGTTCCCCGGCAGCAGCGGATAGAAGTAGAGCAGCGCGGCACCCAGGAACAACGGGTGTTCCACAAACCGGTGCACGCCCTCGTGCTCGAGCGCGAACTCGTAGAACGGGGTGAAATGCGCCCCGACAATGACCACCGCAAGTAGCAGCCAGGTGGTCACAGGGTTGGTGAGCGCGTAAGCCACACGGCTCCTCAACACGGGAACCACCCAGCGCCGCCGGATCTGTGGCGAACTCACCCGCAGAATCAGCAGCACGGGGGCTCCGAGCACCAGCAAGGGTGCGGCGACCATGACCATGACGACGTGCTGAACCATGTGCGCCCAGAAGAAGGTGTCATCGAAGACACCGATAGGGCCTTGCAGGCTCACCCAGAGAAGGGCTATTGCGGATTGAAAGCATGCAGTCTTGCGACCAGCCCATGGTGAGTCAGGGTGGCGGGAGCTCACGGTCCACGCCCCCCAGGCGTAGAGCACCGCGGCGACTGCCAACGATCCACCGAGTACAGGATCGAAGGTCCAGGCGCCGAGGAAGCTCAACCAGTGCTCCACGTTGTGGATGCTAGCAGCGCATGATTTCTGAGGTGAGGCAGAACGCGGGTGAATGTGTGAAGGAAAAGGTCAATGAGGGCTCCCTAGGAAATTTTGGCGTTTGTCCTTGACGTTGGCTATGACGTAGGTCACTCTGGTGCTTCTCGACCATCGCGCGTCGGGCTAGGTTCTGGCCGAAGGGCGACGAATGCCGACGATAGGCGTGTATCTCAGGGCGTCGGGTGTGGTGGCTGCGGGAGTTCTGGTAGTTGTCCTGGCGGGTACGGCACTGGCTCGGGCCGGTACGACCCCAGGATTGCTGAATGCAACGATCAAAGGAACGGCACAGACACCGGTCGGTGTTTTACCGCATGCGTTCATGGAACTCGCCACCTACCCGGACAGCCTGGCTGGAGAACACGGTCCCGGTGGGGGCAGCCAGCCTGACTGGGTCAGTTATGGACCAACCACCAACCTCAGTGTGCCCGCCCATTCTTTGGTGACCATCACCATCAAGCAGTACGACAGCGGCGGGACGATCACGAATCCCTACTTCGCCACGGTGCACGGCACCGTCGACGGGACCGAGACGGTCAACGGAAAGACCGTCACCGATGTCAACTCCGACGCCGTCGGTCACACCTTCACCGTCCACGCTCTGCCGACGAATCAAGACCCGTTGTTCGTCAGTGTCCCGTTGCCGGCATTGCCCGATAACGCCAAGCCCGCCGCAGGCTCGAACTACCCGAACCCGAACGTGGTGACCTTCTCGTTCGTCACCGGCGGCCCGGGCAACTACGTGTGGAACTGCGAGTACCCCTGTGGCGACGGCTATGTCGCATTCGGGGGGGCCATGTCGACTCGGGGCTACATGTCCGGGACTCTCACTGTCGCATGAGCCACATCCTTAGATGCGACGCGATGAAAGGCACCCTCTGATGACCCAGTCGCCGACAGTCCAGATACGCACGTGGTGGCAGCGGGTCGAGATCAAGCGGATTGTCTGGACCTGGCTGGGTCTGACTGTACTTCTGATGATCTTCGCCCTCACCGTGCCCGCACGACTGATGGGCCCCGCTGCGTCACCGACCATGCGTGCGGTCGAGAGCACCATGACGGTCTTCTCGGTTGCCGCCTCCCCGGTGATGGCTCTCGTGCTGGCGATCGCGGTCTTCAGCCTGATCGGATGGCGCTCACGGGGCTCGGAGCCGCCCATCGGCGACGGCCCGCCGATCCGGGGCAACGGACGGGTCACGGCGACGTGGATTGTGCTCTCCTCAGGTCTGACCATGTTTGCGCTGATCTGGGGGCTGGGTGAGATGCAGAGCCTCTCGGCCGAGGCCTCGACGCCCAATGCGATGGTCGTGAACGTCACCGGCCAGCAATGGGTGTGGACCTTCTCCTACCCGCAGAACGGCAACGTCGAGTCGGAGCAACTGTATCTGCCGGTGAACCGGCCGGTGGTCTTCCACGTCACGAGCAAGGACGTCATCCACTCCTTCTGGGTCGTTCAGATGGGGATCAAGGTCGACGCCAACCCGGGTGAGGTGACGAAGACTGGGGTCGTCCCGGACAGGCTGGGCACCTTTGACGTGCACTGCGCCGAGCTCTGTGGGCTGCTGCATGCGCACATGGAGACCCAGGCTCATGTGGTGAGCACCACCGATTTTGCTGCGTGGATCACTGCCCAGGAAAGGCGGGCGTCGTGAGGACAACCAGGCGACGAAGGGAAGCACTGTGAGCACCCTGCATACGGAGCCCCTACTAGGGCTTCCGGCCACCGGGGGCGGCTTGATGCGCCGGCTGAACGTCGTCACGGCCGCAGGGGGTGGCCTGGTCTTCGCACTCGTGGGGTGGGCCATCGCGCGCCACTTCCTGGAAGAGGACGATTTCGGCCCCGACCAGGTCACGGTCATCACCATGGTCTGCTGGGCGATCGGCTTCATGGCGGGCATCGGTGCGTTCAACGGGCCGATCGGCTGGCTGCGGGGTCGTGACCTGACCTCCGAGGACGAGCTGTTCCTCGCGGGGAAGGACCAGGGCATACGTCGTTACTTCCGGTTCACCACCGACCACAAGGTCGTTGGCATCCAGTACCTCGTGCTGACCATGGTCCTGTTTGGCGTCGGCGGCACCATGGCCATGCTCATCCGCACCAACCTGATCAGCCCGAACTCCAACTTCCTCAGCCCGCAACAGTACAACGCGATCGTCGGCCTGCACGGCCTGATCATGATCATCGCGACGATCATCATGGTGACCGGCCCCTTCGGGAACTTCATCATGCCGTTGATGATCGGTGCCCGGGACATGGCGTTCCCGCGCCTGAATGCTCTGAGCCTCTGGATGATCGTCGCCGCGGTTCCGATCTTCTTGTCGGCTACGTTCCTGGGAGGCATCCCGACCGGCTGGTCCGGCTACGCCCCGCTGGCCGACCAGGCGCCACCTGGCATGGATGCATTCCTGATGACGATCATCATCTTTGCGATCTCCAGCGCCGTGGCCGGGGCGAACATCACCACGACCGTGCTGACCATGCGGGCGCGTGGCATGACGTGGAACCGGACCCCGATCTTCGTCTACGGGGTGGTCGCCAGCGTCGGCCTGGCCATCCCGGCGTTCCCCATGTTCATGGCCTCTCAGGTGCTGCTCGGTCTTGACCGCACCATGGGGGCTCGGTTCTACATCGCCTCCGGTGGCGGCAACCCCTGGTTATACGCCAACCTGTTCTGGCTGATGGGACACCCCGAGGTCTACGTGATCTTGATCCCTGCCGTAGCCGCCCTGATGGAGCTGACCGCGGTGTTCTCCCGCAAACCGCTGTTCAGCTTCAACACCGCCGTGCTGGGCATCGTCGGCATCTCCGTGCTCAGCGTCATGGTGTGGGCACACCACATGTACGCCTCCGGCTGGGCACCAAACCTCAACGGGGCCTTCATGCTGACCACGGAGATGATCTCCGTACCGACCGGCATGCTCTTCCTTGTCATCCTGGGCACGATCTGGCGCGGACGAATCTGGACCCGGCTACCCATGATGTCGACATACGCGATGCTGTGGAACTTCATCATCGGCGGCATCACCGGCCTGTACCTGTCCGATGTCCCGGTGGACTACGCCCTTCACGGATCCATGTTCATCACGGCCCACTTCCACTACACCCTCATGGGTGCCGGGTTGACCGGTGCGATCGGGGCACTGGCGTATTGGTTCCCGAAGATGACCGGCCGGATGCTCAACGAGCGATTCGGTTTCATCTCCTTCTGGCTCGTGCAGATCGGCTTCAACGTCACCTTCATGGGGATGTTTGCGGTGGGCCTTGCGGGCCAGCCGCGCCGGGTGTACACCTACGACAACTTGCTGGCAACGGGCAACTTCGTCTCGACCATCGGCGCCTACGCCATCGGAATCGGAATGCTCTTCCTGCTATACGCGGTGTTCAGCTCTTGGCGGCACGGTGAGCTCGCACCGTCCAACCCGTGGGGCAGTAAGACGTTGGAGTGGACGGTCCCCAACCCCATTCCGCTGGAGAACTTCGAGGTGCTTCCGGTCGTGACCTCGGATGCTTACGGGTACGGCGAGGAACCGTTCGAACCCTTTGAAGGAGCACCTCGTCCGGACAAGCTCGAACCGGCCCACGTCGGCAGTTCTGCCGATGAGGAGAGCACTGAAGGAGCGCGGCCATGAGCACCACGACAGCTGCCCCCACCGCGGGTCATCACGAGGACGTTGACACTGTAGGGCGGCGCTGGCGGTTGGGGGTCGGGTTCATCATCCTGGCGGACGCGTCCTTCGTGGCCGCCATGCTGTTCAGCTACCGGTACCTGCGAGGCCTCAACACCGAGGGCGCCTGGATACCACACGGCTCAGCGACTGCACCCATCGGGAGCTCGTGGGTTCTCGCAGCCGGTCTCGTCATCAGCGCCGTGGTGTTCCGCTGGGGAGAGAAAGGCATCCGCGACGGCGACAGCGGCCGGCTCGTCCTTGCCAGCGCTGTCGGTGTGCTCCTACTCCTGGTGGTCGGTGTCGGGCAGGTCGTCCAGATCGCCAGCTTCCCCTTCGCGATCGCCGCAAGCGCCTACGCGTCCACGATGTATCTCCTGGCAGGGGCCAACCTCTTCCACCTGCTGCTGACCTTGTTCCTGGGTCTGGCGATGTGGAACCGGGCCCGGCTGGGCAGGTACTCGGCCACCGAGAACTGGCAGGTCGGGATCGTCTCGCTCTGGTGGGCCTGGATCGCCCTGGCCGCAGTGTTCAGCGCCCTCACCACATCCTTCATCGCCAGTCCCCCGGTGGGTGGCTGACCCGCTCGAGCGGCGTCGGTCACGCGAGCCTGTGATCAGTTCATGGACATCGTGTTGTTCCCGAGGGTTGTGACCCAGCCGGGGAGCGCAATCGGGGAGAAGGACGCACCGTCCCCGAGCACAGCCCACAGAATGGCCCCCTTGGTCGTAGTCGTGGTGGCGAAACCGGTGTGGCTTGCGGTGGGTTCCAGGTCGGTGACTCCGCCGGGGGCGACGCCGTGGTCCGTCCAGGTGAGGCCGGCATTCACCGAGCAGTAGACGTGGTCGCCGTCCGCGGCAGCGCCGATCATCCACGCGACCTGGTCGTGACAACCCCAGGCGGGTAGGCCCCGTGGAACTGTCAACGGAGCGCCAGTTGCCCAGGTGGCCCCGCCGTCCACGCTCGTGGCGATGGACATGGTCCCGCGCGCACGCACGACCGGCAGCATCCATGTTTGGCCGCCTCCGCAGGGCGTCAGTGCCGCGACGGCGTCCGGGGCGAGACCGACCACGGCGGCCCACGTCTTGCCGGAGTCCTTGGTGGTGAAGGCGACAGGCCCACCTGCAGGTCCATGGCCGGTCACCCAGCCCCGGTCGCCCCCGCCCCAGCTGATGGCATCGAGTTGGAGGTGTCCGCCCGGCAACAGTCTCGATGCGCTGGTCAGCACACTCCAGCCACCCGGCCCCTTTGCAACAACGGTTCCGCCGCCCGTGCGCAAGACAGCCGTGACACCGCGTGGGCCAAGTCCGACGGACTCCCGACCGAGCGTGAGACCAGCAGGTAGCTGCCCAGGACTCCAGTCCGTGCCCGAGGAGGTGCTGCGCAGGAGCGGTGAGACCACCAGCTGGTGGAACGGCAGGGCGGCCACCACCAGCTCACGAGATTTTGCCGACATGGTCAGCCCCCCGCCGGTTGGTACAGCGACCGGGGTGATGTTGGTGACGTGTCGCCAACCATCAACGGTGTGAAGTAACAGGAACGCAGTCCCGCTGGGCCAAACGGCTGTGCCGGAGTTGCTGTCCTGCATCAGCAGCCACGGTGACGCGGCACGCAGCGGCGCACCCGTGGCGTTGGCAAGCCGTTGCGCTCTGGCAGCGGGGGATGAGGGAGACTGGGTGGACGCCGGTGTTGACGAGGACGGCGAGCATGCGGACGACACCAGTAGCAGGCTCGCCAGTGCGATCGCTTGTCGATACCGTGGGCGGTGACCGCCGGGATGGTGAGGGCAGTCCGATCCTGCGCGGGTCATCAGAGCAGCCTCCTTATCTCCTGCTCGATGAGCGTGGAGTAGCCCTGGGACAGTTGCGGGTTTGCGCCGTCGCCGAGGTACGCAGTCGTCGTCCCGTCGGGTGAGACGAAGTAGATGCCCTCGCCATGGGAGATCATGCCGACCGCTGGGACCTGCACGACGATGCCGTATGACGAGAGCACGTCTCCCAGCTGTGCGGGCGTTCCGACCAGGAAATGCCAGTTGGACAGGTCGCCAAGGCCATGGGACCTGGTGAACGCTTCGACGTCCTCGACCTGGTGAAAGATCGGGTTGGTGTCGATCGCCACAATCTGGATCCGCCCAGCCAGCGGCCCCAGTGCGCGGTCTGCGGCCGCGATCTGGTTGGCGATGATCGGGCAGTCATCGCTGCAGACTGGGTCGAGGAAGGTCACCAGAGTGAGGGTGCCGCGCAGTCGTGACATCGACATCGTGCTCCCGCTCTGGTCCGTCAGCGTGAACTGCGGGGCTGGCCGGTGGGGAACGGAACTGACGCCGCCACTGCTGTCCGCCACGACGGCTGATGCGTCGGGGGGCCCGAGCAGCGTGCCGAGCAGAAATATCGGGATGAACAGCACCGCGCCAACCCCCACTGTGGTGAGGCTGGCCCGGACGGGCAGGTTGCGCTCGTGTGGGGCCAGGCGGTCAGTGCCCAGTGCGTGCTCTTGGGCACGCGCCGGGCGCTCTTGCCAACTTGGCCAGCCTGCCGCGAGCACCAGAGCCAGCGGCAGAGCCGTGTTGGGGTCGGTTGCCAGCCCGCCCAGGACCCCGAAGTCCTGGGCGAGCCACCAGGTGGCGAGGCACATGGTGATCCCGGCAGCGACGAAGGCGGGCGCTGACGAGAGGAGTAAGCCGACGCCGATTGTGACGAGAATGACCACGACCGCGGCATTGACCGTGATGGGATGGCTCTGTGCCAGCTGACCCGCCACCGTGATCGGCCTGAGGAACACGGTCGGCTGGCTGTTGTGGGTGCCGACCTCGAACGCCGCGGAGAGCCCCTGGCCTGACCAGTTGCCCTCCCACGGCAGGGCCTGCAGCGTGGCTGCAGCGAGCATCCAAATCCCCCCCGCCCGTCGCGCCAGCTTCCTGGCTTCGCCGCTGCTCCAGCGGTCCCACCGGACCAACAGCAGCGCGGCGGCCAGTGCGTAGACCAAGATGGCGCCCGGGGCACCGGTCAGCCAGGATGCGGCCGGGGCGAGCAGGCCACCGAAGAACTCACCGCCCATCCACACCACGGCGCTGAAGGCCAGGCTGGCCCACAGTGCTGATCTGGCGAGCAGACCTCGCCCCCCCAGCAGCAAGAGCAGCCCCAGGCCCAGCTCGATCGAAACGGTGACCGCGTCGGCTGCCACCGGGTGGTTGGCCCAAGCTTGGGCGGACGGTTGGATGACTTCGACCAGCCAACCCGGGCTGGTGGTGATTCCCCGTGCAAAAATATGGGCGACAAAGCCAGCCGGCATGGCTGGTTGTGCCTGCAGTAGCCCGTCCACCAGCCACAACAGCCCGAGCCCGATGCGCAGGAACCGCCGGGCTCGTGGCTCGACCTCATGGTCCGGTACGGAAACCGTCAGAAGTGGTGGCCCCTGCGATGCGGCGTCCTGCGATGCGCTGCGTCGTTGCCACCACCAGACCGCAACGCCGGTCAGCAGCCCAGCGCCGACCAACCACGAGAGGATCTGCAAAAGCACCGCCGACAGTTCGGGGAACATGTCTGTGATCACGTCACCCGACATCCTCGTCCGCCGTGACGTCGGCCGGTTGCCAGGGCGAGGACTTCATCGCGCACGGTCGCCTCCGCACTGGTCGGCTTCTTCGCCCGTTGGTCACCGCGCTGGCCCTCTTGTGCCAGCGATGAAGCGTAACCTTAGCGCGACATCTGTGACGGAAGCGCCCATTTCTCCCCACTGTCTCTAATATTGTTTTTCGTCGATGATTGATCAAGGGAGGCTGGGTGTTCGTCGCCGACTCCTCTTGGGGCATTGTCAGCTCCGGGCCGCTGGTGCTGGCGGCTCCCATAGCCCTGACTGCCGGCGCTCTCTCCTTCTTCTCCCCATGCGTTCTGCCGCTCTTGCCGGGCTACCTGGCGTTCGTGACAGGCAGCCTCGGGGCGGACGTCGTGCGCTCGAGGATTCCGAACGAGGCTCATTGGGGTGGCGCGGAATCAAGGGGTGCAGGCAGCGACAGCAGCCGTCACACCATGGCCGGCGCAGTCCTGTTCGTGCTCGGATTCGCTGCCGTCTTCACCAGCTACGGTGCAGCGTTCGGTGGGTTCGGCGCTCTTCTGCAGTCGCACCAGCAGATGCTGACACGGATCTTGGGTGGCTTCACCATCGTGCTGGGTCTGCTGTTCGCCGGGGCGATGGCAAGGTTTCCGTGGGCCAATCGGAGCGTGAAGCTGCCTTGGCGCCCGCCGAGCGGTGTCGCGGGTGCGCCGCTGCTGGGCATCCTGTTCGGACTGGGATGGACCCCCTGCATTGGTCCAACGCTGGCGGTGGTCCTTACCTTGGCCACTACGACCGGCGGGGCGTGGCGCGGGGCCGCGCTGGCATTCGTGTACAGCCTGGGCCTGGGTATCCCGTTCTTGCTTGGCGCCGCATCGGCGGATCGAGCGATGGCAGCCTACGACTGGCCGCGCCGGCAGGCAGCTGCACTCATGCGAGTTGGCGGGCTGATGCTCGTGCTCGTCGGTGTGCTGCAGGTCTCCGGTGCGTGGGGCGCCATGATAGCCCGCATGCAGGGTCCGATTAGCGGCTTCCAGCTCCCGCTGTGATTCGTAGGCGACGACCTGGTTCCAATGCGCCGAGGAGCAGCCGGGTCCTGTTCGCGGCGACGTACCTCATGGTCATGCCGCGTTGGCAGTACTGCGTTCATCGTTGAGAGGTCGCGGCCACGGCCGTCTTCACCTAGTCCGACTGGATCATTCAGGAGCGACGGATCGCTGCCATCTCGCGGGTCCAGACCGTCGACACCGAGCGCGGGCAGGGAAGGAGCTGCTGGGTAGTCATCACGCCCATCATCTCCACCCCCCCATATTCAGTTGATATGTTACACAAATTATATCACTGACGGGGCGGAAAGACAAGCCCGATCCACGATGAACATGCAGGTCAGCCGGGCGCCGGAGACTCCACAACGACAGCTATGTCAGGACCCCTGAGCGCAAGGACCGCCCTTCGCCGCAACCCGCAAAGCCCTCGCCGAGGCCCTCGCCGAGATCGACGGGCTACTACCCGGATCCGTGGTGGTACGGCTGATGCGCTGCGGCAAGCGCAACTGCGCCTGCCATGCAGACCCGCCCGCCCTGCACGGCCCCTACACCCAGTGGACACGCACCGTCCGGGGCAAGACCGTCACCAAGCTCCTCACCGACGAGCAGCTCGCCCGCTACCAACCGTGGTTCGACAACAGCCGACGACTCAAGGACCTCGTCGCCAAGCTCGAGATCGTCTCGCTACAAGCGATCGAGACCGCCGACCAGTTGACGGCCAAGACCGCTACCCCGCACTCGACGCCAGGCCGGAAACGCCGAAAAACCTAGACATAGCCCTGCACCGGCCCGGAATCCCCGTCCACCAGCCTCCACGATCAACCCACGCGGCAGACCGTTGGAGCACCAACACCCCGCCCACAACCCCGATTAGCGACTCCCAAACGTCCCTCCAGGGGAGCCGCACCCTATTGATTCTTCTCATTGTCACCACCTCACTTCTACGGAACCAGCGTATCCGCGGGGTCCGATCAGAACGAGGTCATACTTCATCGCCGCGCTTGCCGTTCCCAAACTTGTCTGGCGGGGACGCTCAACCCATAGCTGGATCACCGGGTGCCCGTGCGAGCATGTGCCGCTCGCACGGGCACCGTAAGGCACCACTTAACGCCTCACTGACCCAGACCCGGGTACGGACCGGGCCCGTGAATGGTCATCGCCGGTGGGGGCGGTCTGGTTAAGCACACGATGCCGGCGGTGCCCCCAGCACCTGCGTCTGGCAGCGCGACGGCGCTGTGCAACGACGGCGCTTGCTCCTTTGCAGCCCACGCTGCGGCGAAGGCTCGAGCCACGGCGGCGTCAAGGCATTCCGCCGGTAGAGCTTTGCCATCATCTCGTCCAGCTCCCAAACGGGACTTCGGGGCGTCCGAATAGCATTCGTATCCTTGGCTACGCCATGTTAGGCGGTATGAATGACAGCGAAGCGATAGAATCGCTCGCGGAACCTGGTCCTCAATCCTCGCTGGGGTGTGCGCGAGTCTTCAAAGATGATCCACAGCCTTTCCCCACATTCACAGCACAGCTCGTTTTCTTCGCCCGCCAGCCGCATCTGCCCGACCGGCCGGAATTGGTGAGAATGGACTTCGCCCATCGCTCCTGTCCCTTCGGCGTGCACCCAGAACAAAGAATAGGTTATGCGGTTCCCACCTCCTTGAGCAAGAGGTCGAGTTGACTAACGAAGATGTCTGCCTACCAGGGGTCGTTGCTTCACGATGCAGACCCGCCGGGCGACACCACCTGCCCGGGCAGCACACTGAAACACCCTCGGAATGCAGGTGTTGTCCGCAGACATCGTTCCTGGGGGGCGCTTGCTGTGTTCGGTCAGGGGTTCAGGTGGCTCGTCGTGAGGTGATGAGATCTATCCATTCCCTGTCCGGGAGCTCATGCAACTCGGCTGTGGCAACCACACCATCTCGTAGCGCCTGTACGAGGGTGCGGACCTTGGCCACATCAGCGGGGGTCAGATCCGCGGTGAGCTCAGCCAGCTCATCCTCCCCTGTTGCCGGGCTCGTGGAGGTCCTCATGGCGCCGGTGCCGGCGCGGGTGTGTTGGTCAAGGATCGAGGCGTGCCTCATAGCGGTTGCGCCTGCCTGGACCTCGGACCAGGCGTAGCGTCCTGCCAGGTGTTCGGTGACCCGCTCCCGTTCCCCGTCTGGGAGGTTGATCAGCAACCGCCACGCCTCACGGACGTGCTCGGTGACGCTCAGGTCTTCGGACGGGTTTTCAGGCATGCTCACGTTCACAATCCTTCAGCATTCAGCGCGTGATCGCTCTGGGTCCCTTGCACGGTACGTGCCACACGCGCCCGATGATGGCGAAATGGCAGATTCCTGTACAGGCCCATACCTTCCGGCGGCCCAAAAGCACGCCCGGCCGCAGGAGCGCTGATGCGTAGCCGCACGGGAATCGGCTGGGCGGACAGGGAGAGGCGCATCCTGGCGACCGGAGCCGCATGGCTTCTCTAGCCATATTTGCCGACAGCACCCCCTGATCTGGGTGCGCTCAGCTGGTGCAGTCCTGGCGAAGTGCATGTCCGCTCATACAGGGCTGCCGGGCTCGAAGTCAGCGACCAGGCCCCCAAGCTCCACCGCTGAGATGGCCTCGCCTCTCCTCGCCTTGCCGATGACCTCATGGGAGTTGTCGTGGGCTTCCATGGCGACGCGGATTATGTCGAACCTCCCGCGCGGCACGGAGAAGACCTCGCTGTAGTAGTCGCAGCGAGCGCATAGGACGTGAATGTCACCGTCGTGGCGACGGAGGCTGTAGTTGTCATCGGCCGGCCAGGTGCTCATGCTGTCGCGCCCCTGCTACCTGGACCCCATGCTTCTGCCGCGATGGCGGCAAGGAAACACGCAAGCATCACCGGCTCCGAGGCTGTTGATGCCAGCCGTTCGAGTGCCTTGCCGTCCTCAGACCCTTCCCACGACTGGACCTCGGCAATCATGTTCTCTGCCAGGTCCCAATGGAAGACCGTGACATCCATGACGCTCATGCCGTGGCTGCTGCGCGGGGCTCGTCAGAGGTCACGTCATACTTCGCGATGAGAACTGCGAGTGCGGCGATCGAGTGGGCGTAGGTGGCCGGAGCGAGATCAGGGATGCCAGTCTCGAATATCCTCAGGGTGGAGGTGGAGACCCCAGCCTGTGACGCAAGTTCCCCAAGGGGGATACTCGCTTGCTCGCGCATCTGTCGCAGCGTGACTCTTGTGGTTGGTCTGGGTGGCACGGGCCGGACCATGCCCACACCGTTGCCGCCGTGCTGGTTGTCCCGATGGTCGTCCCGCTGGTTCCCTGTCTCGCGCATGATGTTGCTCAAGATCGGTTCTCCTTGGGTCAGGTGAATCGGTGCGGACCCTGGCCGGTTTTGTCCTCACCCGATCTGGGCCCGCCTTCGACGCTACTTCCGATACGTCGCGATTGACCGACTTGGCACGATTCTTGACCAAGTGCATACCCGCGGCGGTGCCTGATGTGGGCAGATGGGGGCCGCCTGTTTCTGGTGGTGACTCGGTATGGGCCTTGGCCGGGGCCGTCCCAGGGCGCGGTGTTGTACGAGGGCCTCACTTGCATTGTCAGTTCTGTGTGCCTTGCTCCTTGCCGTGTCCCTTGCCCCATCTCTTGCCCTGTTCCTTGCCGTGTCCCTTGCCCTGCTCTTCGAGGAGCTGCCCCAGTGAGTCGAGCAACTGTCCTTGGCGAGTCGGGCTCAGCGCGTTGAACATCGCCAAGATCTCGGTGTCGATGGCGCTCATGGTCGGTTGCCCCCTAGTTAGGTGATCGGTCTAGCCCCGATCGGCGTTTCGTACTGGCCTCAGGCCCGATCTCTGTCTAGTCCCATTGCCGGATTCCTGCCATAGATGCCATCTGACGGTGCGGCGATGTGGACGTCTTCGCCTGGGATTGACCATCTACTGACCCGACGGTGGATGAGTTCTCTGCAGATAGTGGCGGGTGCTGGCGAACGCGGGGCTCATTTGGCGATGGTGGCGCACACGATGCAGGTGCCCGCCACGGGGCGCGCATCGAGTCGCGCGGCAGAGATCGGCTGGCCGCACGTCTCGCACAGCCCGTATCGCCGGTCGGCCACCCTCATTCGCGCATCCTCTATGTTCTCGAGGTGACGCTCCGCCTGGTGGATCAGGGTCTTCAGCTGCGAACGCTCGAACGCGATCGTTGACCCCTCCGGGTCGTGCTCATCGTCGGCATTCGAATCTGTCGAAGCATCGACGAGCCCCTGGAAACCGCGGCGCAGCCCCGACAGCTGATCCATGATGAGCATGCGCTCGGCCTCCAGGCGCCTCAAAGTCCCGAGTTCACCGGGGGTTGTCGACGAAGTTCGGTTCACATAGCTGGCCAACAACCTTGCAGGTCGGAGGTATTCCGGTCGGAGGCGCCAGGCGCAAGCATGTCGGACGGCCGCATGGAATGCAGGCGGCCTTCTAAGAACGGTTGTTGGTCACTCGTGTCCTTATGGGCGGAGTCCACGACGTGGCGCACTCGCATTTGGTCTGACCTTGGCCAGTCGGAGCCGTGTATAGACACGCGATATGGCACACCGTTCGGGACGAACAGGGCCTGACAGTGCCGGTCGGTACTTCGGAGATCCGCCACGAAGAGATGCCTTGCCGGTGTCGACAACGCGTGAAAAATGGCCCCGTGGCAACGGGGTCTGGATCAACGACATTGCGCCCGAGTCTGCGCCTTCACTGCTTTCTGGAGAGGGTCCGGGCGTCGCATCCGGCTTCTGGTTGGCGGGCCGTTTGGCGCGATCCGGGCCCCCGGTCACAGTGCGTGGCGCGGATCTAGCGAGGACATCGACGAGGTGCTGCGCCGCCCATGACAGAGACTCTCTATAGATGGACTCGACCTCTGCCGTGGGCCGTCGGTGCGGCGTACTGTCGGCTTGATGGAGTGCGACACCGTCGTCGCACCTGCCAGGAGGAGGAGCGATGACGCCACCCACCACACAAGCCCTCACCGACGAAGTTCGGCGGGATCTGTTGGGCACCATGGTGCTGATCAGGACCTATGAAGAGGCGATCCGGCTCGTGTACTACGCCGACAAGAAGCCAGCCTTCGACATCGGCGCGGGCCTCGTTCCTGGCGAGATGCACCTCTCTGCCGGCCAGGAGCCGGTCGCTGCGGGGATCTGCGCACATCTGACCCCGGAAGATGCACTCACCGCCACCCACCGCCCGCACCACCTGGCGATCGCGCACGGCGTTGCGCTGCGCCCGATGACTGCCGAGATCTTCGGCCGTGAGACCGGGCTTGGCCGCGGTCGCGGCGGGCACATGCACCTCTTCGACCCGAGCAGGCACTTCTCCTGTTCTGGAATCATCGCGGAGGGCCTGCCTCCGGCACTTGGTCAGGCGTTCGCCTTCCAGCGTCAGAACAGCGCCCGCGTGGCGGTTGCGGTCACCGGCGAGGGCGCGGCCAATCAGGGCGCTTTCCATGAGTCACTCAATCTCGCTGCACTCTGGCAACTACCCGTGGTCTTCGTTGTGGAGGACAACGACTGGGGTATCTCAGTGCCGCGATCCCAGTCCACGTCCGTCGCCTCCAACGCCGATCGCGCGGCCGCATACGGAATGCCCGGGGTGCGGGTCGAGGACAACTCGGTTGAGGCCGTCTACGCTGCCGCGGGCGAGGCCATCGCGCGCGGCCGATCTGGCGGAGGACCGACGCTCATCGAGGTACACACGCTGCGTCTGTGGGGTCACTTTGAAGGGGACGCGGAGGGTTATCGGCCCGACCTCAAGACTGTCCCTGAACATGATCCGATCCCGATCTACCGGGACCGACTGCTCCGTACGGGAGCGCTGGACGATGGCCAGTATCAGTCGATGCAAAAATCCGCGGGCGAGCGGGTCGAGGACGCCATCGAGTTCGCCAAGAGCTCTCCCACACCCGACCCGCTGGATCATCTCAGCTATGTCTTCTCCGAAGGAGTGCACTCATGACCTCGACGTTGTCCGGCCACAAGCAGTCTCCGGCCTTGGCAGTAGAACCGGACGCAGGCAAGCGCAAGCTCTCCACCTCGAAGGCGATGCAGGAAGCGATCAGCCAGCGCATGATGCGCGACGAGTCGGTGTTCGTGATGGGCGAAGACGTCGGCTCCTACGGTGGAATCTTCTCCTCCACTACCGGATTGCTGGACCGCTTCGGCCCCGAACGCGTGCGCGACACTCCCATCTCGGAGACCGCGTTCATCGGCCTTGGCATCGGCGCCGCCGTGGAGGGTCTGCGACCCATCGTCGAACTCATGTTCGCAGACTTCTTTGGCGTCTGCATGGATCAGATCTACAACCACATGGCCAAGATCCACTACGAGTCCGGCGGCAACGTGCGAGTGCCGATGGTGCTCATGATGGCGGCCGGCGGTGGGTATTCCGACGGCGCGCAGCATTCGCAGTGCCTATGGGGAACCTTTGCGCATCTGCCAGGGATGAAAGTGGTGGTTCCGTCGAATCCTTACGACGCGAAGGGCCTCATGACGGCTGCCATCGAGAGCGACGACCCGGTCGTCTTCGTGTTCCACAAGGGAGTCATGGGTCTGGGCTGGATGGCCAAGAACGAGCGCTCGATCGGTGCGGTGCCCGAGGAGGAGTATGTGGTGCCGATCGGGAAGGCGCGGGTCGCTCGCGAGGGCACGGATGTCTCGATCGTGACCCTTTCGCTCTCGGTGCACCACAGCCTCGATGTCGCTGAGAAGCTGGAATCGGAAGGCATCAGTGTCGAGGTGATCGACCTCAGGAGCCTGGTTCCTCTCGATAGGGAGGCGATCGTGCGCTCGGTGTCCAAGACGGGCCGCCTCATCGTGGTTGACGAGGACTACCAGTCGTTCGGTCTGTCCGGTGAGGTCATCGCTGTCGTCGCCGAACATGATCCGAGCCTGCTCAAGCGGGTGTCGCGGGTGTGCGTGCCCGATGTTCCCATCCCCTACGCGCGCGCGCTCGAGTATGCGGTGCTCCCCACGCCGGCCCGCATCGAGGCGGCGGTGCGCGACGCCGTGGCGACATGACCGATGTGCTGTTTCCCCTGATGTCTGGGGCCGAGGGTGCAACAGGAGTCATCGTCACGTGGTTCGTCGAATCCGGTGACGAGGTGACACCGAGCACCCTCATCGCCGAGGTCGCCGTGGACAAGGTCGATGCGGAGGTGTATCCGGAAGATTCGGGGATTATCACCCTTCTGGTGGAGGAGAACAGGGAGGTTCGCCAGGGCGCGTTGATCGCACAGGTCAGCTGAACCGTAGGCGGCGCCCGGTCGGCGAATCGGTCTTGCACGAGCGGTGAGTCGGTGGTGGACTGGTCGTAGGCTTGAAGGCTTGGGACGTCGACGTTTGGGGGCGCCATGAACGTTCATCAGCGGGCCCGCTTGGGTTCCACAGCGCGCCCGCTGATGGCGGCGCTCACCGCCGGGCTGTTGGTGGCACTGACGCTGACCGGCCCCACCACTGGTCCCGCAGAGGCGTTGGCCGGCCCGTCGCCCGGCACCTTTGCAGGTCAAGGTTTCGACACCTGCGAGGCGCCAGAATCGGACGTGATGACCACCTGGCTGACCAGTTCGCCGTACCGCGCGGTCGGCATCTACATCGGCGGAAACAACCGCGTCTGCCCGACCCAGACTAACTTGACGGCCTCGTGGGTGAACGCCCAGCGCTTGGCGGGGTGGCACCTGTTGCCGATCTACATGGGCTCGCAGCCGTACTGCACCACCTCGGCAAAGATCCACCGGTTCACCGGAGCCAATGCGGCCACCACCGGGCGGGCGGAGGCCTAGGACGCTGTCGTGCAGGCCCGGGCGAAAGGCCTGGCGACTGGCAGCACGATCTTCAGCGACATTGAGGCCTACAGCACCACCGGTCAGGACAACATCACCCATGTAGCTTGCACGCCGGCGGTCACTACGGCCGTGCTGACCTACCAGAGCGCGTGGACCTCGCGCCTGCACGATCTTGGGTTCCTCTCCGGCTTCTACAGCAGCCTCGGTTCAGGTGTGCGGGACCAGGTCGAGGCTTACCTCTCAACGGCCTACGTTCGTCCCGACTATTTGTGGTTCGCCCGCTACGACACGATCGCCACCGTGTCGGACCCGTCCATTCCCAGCAGCTACTGGTTGCACCGCCGAATCAAGCAGTACCGGGGAGGGGCCGACGAGACCTACGGTGGCGAGCTGCTGAACGTGGACCGCGACCTTCTCGACGTCACACCAGTGCCGGCCACTCTCTTCGGCGACTTCACCGGCAACGGGTGGTCGGACCTGTTGGCCCGGCAGGTCTCGAACGGCTCGCTCTACCTCTACCCGGGCAACGGAACGGGGTTGGCCGCCCGCTCGCGGATCGGGGGCGGCTGGAACGTCATGGGCGCGATCACTCGTTTCGGGGACTTCAACCGGGACGGTCATGAGGACGTCATCGCCCGTGAGAACGCCACTGGGGCTCTGTGGCTCTACCTGGGCAACGGGGCCGGGTTCTCATCGCGGCTGAGGCTTGGCTGGGGTTGGAACGGCGTGCACGAGATCACCCCGGTCGGCGACTTCAACGGGGACGGCTATCCCGACCTGCTGGCGGTCCAGAACTCCACCGGCTACCTGTACCTCTACTTGGGACACGGCCCGTCGCTGTCAGCCGGGCGGAAGCTCGGAGGTGGCTGGAACGCGATGAACGAGCTCGTGGGAGTCGGTGACTTCAACCGGGACGGTCACGTTGATCTGATCGCTCGTCACGGTGCCACCGGCGACCTCTGGCTCTACCCGGGCACAGGCACCGGCTTCGGCGCCAGGGTGCGAATTGGCACCGCCTGGAACGGCATGCGCGACCTGGTTGGTGTCGGCGACTTCGACCGGGACGGCTACAACGACGTGCTCGCAGTCGAGACCGCCACAGGCAAGCTGTTCAGGTATCCCGAGCTCGGCACCTCGCTCGGGTCCCGCGTCCAGGTCGGCGCCGGCTGGATCACGGATATGCGGCCGCTGCTCTGACAGAGCTTGACGGCGACGGTGCCGCGATGCGCCCTGGCGGGACGCGGGCTGGACCGGTCGTTGACTAGGCTTAGCCGAATGGGACAGGTCGTGGGTGTGTACCTTGCCGACTCGGCTGGCCGGCCCATGCGTTCGGTCGAGTCAGCCGTGGCGGTGGCCGGTCAGGGGTTGCTCGGAGATCGATACCAGGCCGGCACCGGAGAATGGTCTTACGACCGGAAGATGTACGACGACGTAACGCTCATTGCGGTGGAGGCTTTGGCGGCTGCCGACGCACAACACGCAGTGCAGCTCGCGGCTGGTGCATCACGGCGCAACGTGGAGACCCGCGGCGTCGATCTGGACGCGCTCGTCGGGGTCCGTTTCCGCGTCGGTGAGGTTGAGCTGCGCGGCGAGCGACCGTGCGAACCATGCCGCTATCTGGACGCGGTGACGGGCCAGCCGGCGAAGACGGCGCTGCAGGGTCGCGGTGGTCTGCGGGCGACGGTTCTGCGCGGCGGCCAACTGCGGGTCGGTGACCGCGTCGTGGTGAACCCGGCGCAGCCCGCCGCGCAGCTTGACGTGACAGGGAGATAGTGATTGCTGGGACTGGGTTTCGGCGTCAGAGCGGTGGGCGCCCGCCTCCGTGACGGGGCCTATCGCCCGAACGGGTCATCTCTGGGAGGTGGCCACCTCGCGCACCGCGGCCGCCACAGCGGGAGCCACGCTGGCGTCGAAGACGCTGGGGACGATGTAGCTGGAGTTGAGCTGGTCGGGCTGGACCTTGTCGGCGATGGCATGGGCGGCGGCGATCAGCATCTCATCGGTGATGTCTGAGACGCCTGAGTCGAGCAGGCCACGGAAGAACCCGGGAAAGACGAGCACATTGTTGATCTGGTTCGGGTAGTCCGAACGTCCGGTAGCCACCACTGCGGCGTACTCGCTGGCTGCAACGGGGTCCACCTCGGACACGGGGTTGGCCAGCGCGAAGACGATGGCTTTCTCGGCCATGGTCGCGATGTCCTCCCCGGTCAGCAGGTTGGGAGCCGAGACGCCGATGAAGACGTCCGCCCCGACCAGGACCTCTTTCAGGGAGCCGACGAGGTTGGCGCTGTTGGTGTGCTCGGCGATCCAGGTGCGGAACTGGTCCATGTTCTTCTGGCCGGAGTGCACGGCACCCCCACGGCCGCAAGCGATGATCTCGCCGGCGCCCTGGGCTCGCAGCAGACGGATGATCGCGTTCCCGGCGGCGCCAACTCCGGACACCACGATGCGTACGTCTTGGATGCGCTTGTCGACGACTCGCAGCGCGTTCGTCAGCGCGGCCAGGACCACGATCGCCGTGCCGTGCTGGTCGTCGTGGAAGACGGGGATGTCCAGGAGCTCGCGCAGCCGGGCCTCGATCTCGAAGCAGCGGGGTGCCGAGATGTCTTCGAGGTTGATGCCACCATAGACGGGAGCCATGGCCCGGACGATCTCCACCAGGGTGTCCGTGTCCTGGGTGTCCAGGCAGACCGGCCAGGCATCGACGCCGCCGAACTGCTTGAACAGGGCTGCCTTGCCCTCCATCACGGGCAAAGCGGCGGCCGCCCCGATATTGCCCAGACCCAGCACCGCCGAGCCGTCGGTGACCACGGCCACCGTGTTTCGCTTGATGGTCAGGTGTCTGGCGTCCTCGGGGTGCTCAGCGATGGCCAGACAGACGCGGGCCACCCCGGGGGTGTAGGCGCGGGAGAGGTCGTCGCGGTGCTTCAGCGGCACTTTGGGGGTGACCTCGATCTTGCCGCCGAGGTGCATGAGGAAGGTGCGATCGCTTACTTTGCGCACTTTCGCACCGGGGATCTCGGCGATGGCCTTGGTGATCACGTCGGCATGCGTCTCGTCCGAGGTGTCACACGTGACGTCCACCACCATGCGGTCCGTCTGGCTTTCGACGACGTCAAGAGCAGTGAGAGCGCCACCCGCCGAGCCCACTGCAGTGGTGAGTGCGGCCGTCGCTGTCGCCCCAGGGGGGACCTCAACGCGGACGGTGATCGAGTAGCCGGGACTGGTTGAAAGCATTGACATCTCCTAGCGACGGTTCTGTTAGGCGGATTCTAGCCAGACACCTGTGGGGTCCGTCGCGAGGGCCAATGTCCCTGCGATGGTGAGGACGAACCCAACAGCCGCCACCAGGGCGAAACCAGGGCGGGTGCTGTCTCCGAGAAATGCCAGGCCGATGCCTGCTGGAACGATCGTCTCGACGGCGAACGTCAAGGCGGTGGCACTGGTTACCGACCCGCGTTGGAGAGCCGTGGTGAAAAGCAGCATCCCCAGCGCGCCCAGGGCAAGGATGGCCCACAATCCGGGGTCGGCCAGAACATGCCACAGCGGACTGGGCACTGTCAGGCTGCGAGCCGTGATGGCGACGACCGTGAAGGCGAGTCCTGCAAGGACAGCAAGGGCGTGTGCGCTTGATCGTCCGTTGCCTCGGGCGACGAGCGCCCCTGCGGCACCCATGACGACCGCGCAGGAGAGCAGCCCCCACCGGACTCCGAGGGTCAAAGGCGTGCCCCGATCCGGCTGGGCCGATGCAGCCAGGAGCAGCAGCCCAGCGCCGAGCACGACCAGTGATGCGATCTCACGGCCCCGTAACCGGACACCAATGGCTGCCGCGATGACCGCGGTGACCCCGACGCTCGCGGCGACGGCGGACTGAACGAAGAACAGTGGCAGCGTCCGCAGGGCCACCAGTGAAGCCACGAAGGCGGCCAGATCGAGGCCGAGCCCTGACACATAGGGTAGCGATCGCGCCAGACGCACCAGAAGCCGCGGATCAAGGCCGGGGCTGGAGTCGGCTTTGCGCGCGGCAACGCTTTGGAGGACGGATGCGGTGCCGTAGCCCACAGCTGCGAACAGTGCGCACACCATGCCCAGGGCCATGTGAGCAGTCTGCCTCAGCAGCAGGCCCACTGCGCAGTCGATTCGCTGATCCTGGGATGCAGCCCACGCCACCCATAAGGATCACAGCGTCCGATCCTGACGCGACGCGACGCCATGGTGGCCGGATACCTTCCAATTCGCTCGCGGCACGTTGGCATCACCTGGTGTGCCTGGAAGTTGTCTCCGCCTTGATCGTGACCTTGGTCGGGGCCTGCGCTCCGGTGGCAATCCCCTGGCCCTTACCCAGTGCTGCGGGCCCGGGCAGTACGGGCGAACCATCGAATTCGTCGGCACAGGCAGGATCGGCCTTGCAGTGCTGGCCACTCTTGTGGCCAAGGGACGTGCACCGAAGACAGGCTAGGACCGTGCGCTCTTCGGCCAGGCCTGGGCGGACGTCGATCGCCATGGCGCCGACACCCGCAACGACTTCCTACGACGTGACCTCACGCCGTGCGCAGTCAAGTCGGGGACCAGCCGGCTGCCTCGCTCTCCGGCCCCCTTGATGACCCCTATTCGGGCGAGACCATCTGGTTCGTCCGTGGCCCGAGCACGTCCAGCACTTTCCAGATCGGCCACGTTGTTCCGCGCTCAGATGCACGGCAGAGAAGGGCGCCCAGCAGTGGTCGACGCCCGCAGTACCGCCCTTGCGAATGACCTGTTCAACCTGCTCGCTGTCGAGGGCCCACCAACCAACGCAAGAGCGACGGCGACGCGGCAACCTGGTTGCTACCGACCGGTCCCACCGTTGCCATGGGGCCGCGCTGCAGATCACAGTGAAGGCGAAGTACGTATCCTGGGTCACCAGTGCAGAGCGAGACGCGCTGCGGCGGATCTTGGCGACGTGTCTGTCCCAGACGCTGCCGACGGCTAAAAGCCGTTGATCCTGGTCGGTGGTCCTGGTCCCTGATCTAGGTCGCGAGCCAGTCCCCGCAAGAACCTAGAGCGCCACGTGGCCAAACAGTGAGCCGATGCCATAGGTGACGGTCATAGCCACCGATCCGCCGATCACGTTACGCCAGAACGGTCTTGCCAGCGGAGCCTTCCCCAGTCGGCCCGACACGATGCCGGTCACACCCAGGGCTAGCAGCACTGCGACCACCGTGATCGGCACGCGCAGTGCTGGGGGCGGCACGGTGATCGCGATCAGCGGAAGCACGGCACCGAGCGTGAACGACACCCAGGACGCGAAGGCCGCGTGCCACGGGCTGGTCAGGTTGCTGGGGTTGATGCCCAGCTCCACCTCGGCGTGCGCCGCGAGCGCGTCCAGTGCCGTCAGCTGCTCTGCCACCTCGGCCGCCAGGTCGTGCGAAAGCCCTTTGGCAGCATACATATCGGTGAGCTCTGCGAGTTCCTCGTCAGGGGAGTCACGCAGCTCGCCCCGTTCCTTTTCGAGCAGCGCGTGCTCCGTGTCGCGCTGGGAGCTGACCGAGACGTACTCACCCACCGCCATGCTCATCGCGCCGGCGGCCAGGCCGGCGACGCCCGCGGTCAGGATCGTGCTCCGTGTCGCCGTTGCCCCGGCCACACCCAGGACGATGCCAGCCGTTGACACGATGCCGTCGTTGCCCCCGAGGACCCCGGCTCGCAGCCAGTTCAGCCGAAGGGCGATGTTGCCCTTGTGGGGCTCGTCATGGTCAAGGGCCTGCTCGCTCATGTCGGCTCCATCGTCTTGGCTCACGCTGTCGACTCTATTGTCACTGCTGCCAGTCGAGCCGCTGCCTGTGAGATCCGATGCGCCAGCTCGATGTCGAGCTGGGTCAGGCCGCCCGCGGAGTGTGTCGACAACTTCCAGTGGGTGAGCTTCCAGCGCAGGTCGACATCTGGGTGATGGCCCATCTGCTCGGCCTCGTCGCCGGCCTCCACTATCAGCTGCACCGCGGTGGGAAAGTCAGGGGCATCGTATGAGGCCAACAGGCTGTCGCCGTCTCGTCGCCATCCTGGCAGGTTGCCCAGCGCTCGGGTGATCTCCTCGTCGCTCAGTAGTCGGCTCATGGTTCCACCCTGACAACGGCTCACCGGCTTGTCGAGCAGTCTCTGACTCTTCTTCCTGTTGCACCCAGATCAGTCTCGCTCCCGGATCACCGTAGGACCCCGGACAGGTCGCTGGCACCGGCCAGCGGGCAGACTGTCCCGCGATCATGCAGACACCCACCAACATCCCAGCCCTCGTTGTCGCCGCGGCGATCGTCGACGACCTTTCCCGGCCGACAACGCTGCTGAGCGGCCGGCGGACCGAGCCCCCAGAGCTCGCCGGCGGGTGGGAGCTGCCGGGCGGAAAGGTCGAGCCGGGGGAACTGCCACGGGATGCGCTGCAGCGCGAGATCCGCGAGGAGCTCGGGGTCGAGATCGAGCTCGGCGCCCTCGTGCCAGGCCCCGCGGCCGGAGCCTGGCCGCTGGGCGAGCGATTCGTCATGCAGGTGTGGCTGGCGCGGATCACTGTTGGCGAGCCGCGCCCACTGGAGGACCACGACCGGCTGAGGGTGCTCACCAAGTTCGAGCTCCACGCCGTGCGCTGGCTTCCGGCAGACGTCGAGATCATCGCGGCGTTGGCTGCACTGATCAACTGAACGGCCCGCGGCCGAGCTGGACCGCTCGTGCCCTCGACCGTGCGTGGTCATGAGCGCACTCAATTGCTGAGAGAATTCTCCCATGCCCATGCAAACCCGCGGTGACATCCGCAACGTTGCCATCGTCGCCCACGTCGACCACGGAAAGACCACGCTCGTCGACGCCATGCTCTGGCAGTCGGGCGCCTTCGGTGCCCACCAGCATGTGGACGAGCGTGCCATGGACTCCGGTGATCTTGAGCGCGAGAAGGGCATCACCATTCTCGCCAAGAACACCGCGGTGCGATACAAGGGCCCGGCCGCCGAGAAGGCAGGCCACCCCGACGGCATCACCGTCAACATCATTGACACTCCCGGTCACGCCGACTTCGGTGGCGAGGTCGAGCGCGGTCTGTCGATGGTCGATGGTGTCGTCCTGCTCGTGGACGCGTCCGAGGGACCGCTGCCGCAGACGCGGTTCGTCCTGCGCAAGGCGCTCGCTGCCAAGATGCCGGTCATCCTGTGCATCAACAAGGTTGATCGCCCCGACTCCCGCATCGCCGAGGTCGTCGACGACACCTATGAGCTGTTCATGGACCTGCTAGATGATGCCGCCATGACATCCGGGCAGCTGGACTTCCCGATCGTCTACGCCTCGGCTCGTGCCGGGCGCGCGTCACTGACCCGTCCCGAGAACGGCGAAATGCCGGACGAGGCCACCCTGGAGTCGCTTTTCGCGGCGATCCTGGAGACCATCCCAGCACCCCGCTACGACGATCAGGCTCCGTTGCAGGCTCACGTCACCAACCTGGACGCCTCGCCCTTCCTGGGCCGTCTGGCGCTCTGCCGCGTCTACAACGGCACGATCAAGAAGGGTCAGCAGGCCGCCTGGTGCCGTGCCGACGGCTCTGTCGAGCGAGTGAAGATCACCGAGCTGCTGATGACCGAGGCACTTGAGCGCAAGCCCGTGGACAGCGCTGGCCCCGGCGACATCATCGCGCTGGCCGGCATCCCCGAGATCACCATCGGCGAGACGTTGGCCGACCCGGACAACCCGATTCCGTTGCCGCTGATCACGGTCGATGAGCCGGCGATCTCGATGACGATCGGTACCAACACCTCCCCGCTGGTCGGACGGACCAAGGGCACCAAAGTCACCGCACGCCTGATCAAGGACCGCATCGACCGGGAGCTCGTCGGCAACGTCTCGATCCGGGTCATGCCCACCGAGAGCCCCAACTCCTGGGAGGTTCAGGGGCGCGGTGAGCTTGCTCTGGCCATCCTCGTCGAACAGATGCGTCGCGAGGGCTACGAGATGACCGTTGGCAAGCCGCAGGTCGTCACGCGGGTGATCGACGGCAAGGTCCACGAGCCGTTCGAGCGCCTGACGATCGATGCACCCGAGGACTATCTCGGGGTGATCACCCAGCTGCTGGCCATCCGCAAGGGCCGGATGGAGCAGATGACCAACCACGGCACCGGCTGGGTGCGGATGGAGTTCGTCGTTCCTTCGCGCGGGCTCATTGGTTTCCGGACCGAGTTCCTCACCGACACCCGTGGCACTGGCATCGCCAACCACGTCTTCGAAGACTACGAACCGTGGGTGGGCGAGCTCAAGACCCGGCAGAACGGCTCACTGGTGGCCGACCGCACCGGTGCGGCGACGTCATACGCGATGTTCAACCTGCAGGAGCGCGGCGCGATGTTCCTGGAGCCGACCACTGAGGTCTATGAAGGAATGATCGTCGGTGAGAACTCCAGAGTGGAGGACATGGACGTCAACATCTGCAAGGAGCGGAAGCTCACCAACGTGAGATCCGCCACCTCTGAGGTGCTTGAGCGCCTGGTCCCGTCGCGCAAGCTGAGTCTGGAGCAGGCGCTGGAGTTCTGCCGCGAGGACGAGTGCGTCGAGGTCACCCCGGTCGCGGTCCGCATCCGCAAGCTCGTGCTGCCCCAGAACGAGCGGGCACGCACCGCTGCGCGAGCCAAGACGGCAGCCAGGTCCTGAGCCGAGTCTGAGTAGCGGCAAGAAGAACCCCCGGATCCGCTCTGGTTCCGGGGGTTCTTGCGTGCCTTTGCATCGCTGACGGATGTTTCAGCACTGAAGATCACTTCAACCCCGCCGACGCCTTCCGATCACAATTCGGCGACGGAAGGCCCCAGAGTGCCCAGCGGGTGCCCATCCTGTCCTAGGCTGGCGGTGAGTTGAGTGGGGCCAAAACCCGCTGCAGTTTTTCGTGCGTCGGCAGGTCGAGCAAGCCAAAAGAGAGGTTCTGCGGGATGGCTTTTATAGCCGGGAAGTTGGAGGCCGATGCCCTTCTGGACAATGCATCCCTCTCCGAGACCCCTCCCGAAACCCCCGGGGGCCCCAAGAAGATCGTCGGCCGCTCGCCGTGGCAGATTGCCCGCTCCCGGCTGCGCCGGGACAAGGTGTCGATGGTCTGCCTGGTCATCGTCATCGTCTACGTCGTTGTAGCCCTTGCCGCACCGATCCTGCAGCACTTTGGCGTAATCGACCCCTATAAGTTCAACGTCAAGCAGATCAGCCCCGCCGACGGGATGCCGTTGGGGAATCTGGGTGGGGTCAGTGCGGCACACCCCCTCGGGGTCGAACCGCAGACCGGCCGCGATGTCCTGTCGCGGATCGTCGGCGGGGTCACCCAGTCGATGCTCATCGCCTCGGCGGCCACGGTGTTCAGCCTCGTCCTCGGCACGGTGATCGGGATCATCAGCGGCTACACGGGCAAGTGGGTCGATTTCTGGCTCGGCCGCTTCATCGACCTGGTCCTGGCATTCCCGCAGCTGCTCATGCTGCTGGCACTGTCGGTGGTGCTGGTCCAGAAGATCACCTCGTTGGGTGTCCCGGCCGGCGCCCCTTCGCAGATCACCTACCTGATCGTGGTTCTTGGTTTCTTCGGGTTTCCGTTCTTCGCGCGCATCATCCGCGGCCAGGTTCTCTCGCTGCGCGAACGTGAGTTCGTGGAGGCCTCCCGCTCGCTGGGCGCCCGCGGCTACCGGATCTGGTTCACCGAGCTTCTGCCAAACCTGTGGGCACCGATCCTCGTCTACGGGACGCTGATCTTCCCGACCAACGTGAGCGCCGAGGCGGCGTTGTCCTACCTGGGTGTCGGGGTTCCTGCGCCCACGCCCACCCTGGGCAATATCCTCACCGACTCGGTGACCTTCCTGGCCACGGACCCGATGTTCTTCTTCCTTCCTGGCCTGGCCATCTTCTTGCTGGTGCTCAGCGCCAACCTGCTCGGAGACGGTCTACGTGACGCGCTCGACCCCAAGTCCGACCGGGGCTAGTCAAACTCCGGGCGGAACCATCAACCCCATGAGTCTTCGTCAACAACCGTTGACGAGAAGAGCACCGCGCAAGGCGGTGAAGATGAACAAGGAGAGCGGCATGACGCGCAGAAAACATGGCATTGCAGCCATCGCCTTGGGCGGCGTTGTGGCCATTACCGCAGCAGGTTGCGGTGGGGGTACCTCGACGTCCACAGCGAGCGGCACTGCTGGTGCCTCGGCGAAGGGGGGAACGCTCTACTACCTGAGCAAGCGTCCAGCCGAGCACCTGGATCCCCAGCGGACCTACCTCGGGCGCGACATCGCGAACACAGCCCGGATGGTCTACCGCACCCTGGTGAGCTACCCGGTCGCGGCCGGCAAGGCCGGCACCAAGCTCGTCGCGGACCTCGCGACCGACACCGGCACCGCCTCGAACGGCGGCAAGACCTGGAAGTTCACGCTCAAGGACGGCATCAAGTGGCAGGATGCCACGCCCGTCACCTGCGCCGACATCAAGTACGGCGTCTCTCGCACGTTCGCCACCTCCGTCATCACCGGTGGCCCGAACTACGCCATCCAGTTCCTGGACATCCCGACGAAAGCCAAGGGCTCCGTCTACCAGGGCCCCTACGTCAAGGACGCAACAGGCCAGGCCCTGTATGACAAGGCCGTCACCTGCACCGGCAACACGATCACCTTCAACCTCAGCAAGCCCGTCGGTGACTTCAACTACACCGTCACCATGCCCGCCTTCGCTCCCTACAAGGCAAGCATGGACAAGGGCGACAAGTCCAACTTCTCAATCTTCTCCGACGGCCCGTACGAGCTCCAGGGGGCGTGGACCAAGGGCCAGGGTGGCACGTTCGTCCGCAACCCGAACTGGAGCGCCAGCACGGACACCATCCGCAAGGCGCTTCCGGACAAGATCGTGTTCACCGAGGGTCTGACCGACGAGGTCATCGCCCAGCGAATGATCAGCGACCAGGGCAACGACAAGTTTGCCGTGACTGACCGCACAGTCCCGCCGGCCATGGTCCCGACGGTCAAGGCCAACCCCGCGATGAGCACGCGGTCGGAGAACGTTCTGTCTCCGTTCGTCGACTATGTGCTGCCGAACTTCAAGAAGATGACCAACCCGGTGGTGCGCCAGGCTCTGGCCGTGGCCACCGACAAGGCCGGCTACGTCGCCGCCGGTGGTGGTACGAACGCCAGCGCCCCTGCGACCTCGATGATCGCCTCCTCGGTTCTCGGCTACAAGTCGTACAACGCGTTCGGCGCTCCCGAGAGCGGCGACCCGGTGAAGTCCAAGGCCCTGCTGACCCAGGCCGGTGTCAAAATGCCGTACCCCATCACCTACACCTATGAGGGTGGCACGCCGACGACCGAGAAGCAGGCGGCCGCCCTGAAGGCCGGCTGGGATGCTGGTGGCTTCAGCACCACGCTGAACGAGCTGACCGACACCTACTACGACGTCATCCAGAACCCGGCCAACGCGACCAAGAACGACGTCGTGTGGGGCAGCTGGGGTGCTGACTGGCCGTCGGCCTCGACCGACATCCCGGCGCTGTTCGACAGCCGGGTCAACCTGACGTCCGCCTCGACCGGCCAGGACTACGGCTACTACCAGAATGACGCGGTCAACAAGGCCATCGATGCGGCCTATGCCACCATCGATCTGGCCAAGCAGGCCCAGACGTGGGGCGACATCGACGAGACGATCCAGAAGCAGGGTGGCTACATTCCGCTGCAACAGAGGAAGTTCTACCTCGTCTGGGGCTCAGGCGTGACCGGCTTCATCGACAATCCGGCGGTCGCCAACTACCCCGACCTCGGTGGCGTCGGCATCAACCCCGCGGCGAAGTAGGAACCGTTCCTCACCCGGGGCGGCCACGCTCATACGCGTGGTCGCCCCGGGTGTGGGCGCGCAGGCATTGCACTGATGGCAGCCATCAGCGACGGACGGTCGTAATATGTATCCCCGGCTTGACGAGAAGGTGAGGTGAGGTCTCCGCTCCGGTGGTGACCACTCATGCTGTACTACATCATTCGGCGTTGCATCGCCGCTGTCCTGATGCTCGTGGTCATCAGTATCGTCACCTTCGGCATCTTCTATGGCGGCCCGACGGACCCGGCGCGGCTGACCTGCGGCAAGAACTGCACCCCGGCATCTATCGCGGCCAACCGCCATGCCCTCGGCCTGGACAAACCGGTACCCGTCCAGTACGCCAACTTCATGAAGGGCCTGGTCTCGGCCCGCACCTTCCCCGACGACCCCGCGTTCGCCAAGGCGAACCCGGACAAGGTCACGCACTGTCCTGCGCCCTGCCTCGGCTATTCGCCGCTGGAGACCAAGCTGGTCACCGACATCGTCAAGGAGCGGCTCCCGGTTACGTTGTCAATCTCTTTGGGTGCCTTCGTGATTTGGATTGTCCTCGGCGTTGGACTGGGCATTATCGCGGCGCTCAAGCGTGGCCGATGGCAGGACCGTGGCATCGTCGCCGTCTCCCTGGTCTTCTACTCGTTCCCGGCCTTCTTCATCGCGCTGTTGATGTACAACTATCTCTCGACGCAGTGGCAGCTGTTACCGCCGCCCAACTACGTCTCGGTCTTCCAAGATCCAGTTGGGTGGTTCTCGGGTCTGCTCCTGCCGTGGTTCTCACTGGCCGCCCTGTTTGCCGCCGGCTACGTGCGACTCACCCGCGCGTACATGCTGGAGACGATGAGCGAGGACTACCTGCGCACAGCGCGGGCTAAGGGCCTGAACGAGCGGACGATCATCTTCAAGCACACCCTGCGGGCGGCACTGACCCCGATCGTCACTGTTGCCGGGCTGGACCTGGGTGGACTGTTCGCCGGTGCCGCCATCACGGAGACGGTTTTCAACTTCCAGGGGCTTGGCCGGGCCGTGGTGACGTCGGTGCAGGTGTTCGACCTGCCGGTGATCGTCGCGCTGGTGCTGGTCGCAGCCTTCTTCATCGTGATGGCCAACCTTGTCGTCGATGTGCTCTACGGCGTGATCGATCCGAGGGTGCGCCTTGCCTGACAACACCCCTGACAGCGCGTTCTCAGGGAACCCAGCCCGCGAAAGGCACGCCCATGAGCAGTGACACCCTTGCCGTCAGGGATACCCTGCCGGCTGACGCCGGGCAGCCGTTCCTGGAGGTCAAGGACCTGCACGTTCATTTCCCGACCGATGACGGACTGGTCAAGGCGGTTGACGGCCTGGACTTCACGCTCGCCCGCGGCCAGACCATCGGCATCGTCGGCGAGTCGGGCTCGGGAAAGTCGGTGGCCAGCCTGGCCATCCTTGGCCTGCACCGGCGGTCGAAGGCGAGGCTGTCGGGCCAGATCCTGCTCGATGGCGAGGACCTGCTGACCGTCTCGGACCAACGGATCCGTTCGCTGCGTGGCAACCAGATGGCGATGGTGTTCCAGGACCCGCTGTCGGCCCTTCACCCGTACTACACGATCGGCAACCAGATCGTGGAGGCGTACCGCATCCACAACTCCGTGAGCAAGGACGTGGCCAGGAAGCGGGCCATTGAGATGCTCGACCGGGTCGGTATCCCGAACCCGAACCACCGCGTCGACCAGTACCCCCACGAGTTCTCAGGCGGGATGCGCCAACGCGCCATGATCGCCATGGCGCTGGTCAACGACCCGAAGCTGCTCATCGCCGACGAGCCGACCACCGCGCTCGATGTCACGATCCAGGCCCAGATCCTCGACCTGATGAAGGACCTTCAGAAGGAGTTCGGGTCCGCGATCATCATCATCACCCACGACCTTGGCGTCGTTGCCAACGTGGCTGACGACATCATCGTGATGTATGGCGGCAAGTGTGTCGAGAAGGGGAGCGTCGATGAGGTGTTCTACACGCCGCAGCATCCGTACACCTGGGGGCTGCTGGCCTCGATGCCGCGTCTGGACAAGGTGCGCAGCGACCGTCTTGACCCGATCCCCGGCAATCCGCCCTCGTTGATCAACCTGCCGTCAGGTTGCGCCTTCAACCCTCGTTGTGCCCATCGTTCTGAGGTCGAGGGCGATCTGTGCCGGACCCAGGTGCCTGACCTGCTCGAGGTCCGGCCGGGCCAGAGCGCCCGCTGTCACATCGACGCCGCGCGCCGAACCGATCTCTACGCCGAGATCTCCGGCCAGAAGCAGATCCCGGTCCAGGACCAGAGCTCCGGCCAGAAGACGTGATGGAGGAACCCATGAGCGCAGTTACTGACACACCGGTCGAGCGGCCTGCCGCGCGCGCCCACCCCGAGACGATTCTGCGGATCACGGACCTGTGCAAGTACTTCCCGCAGAGGAAGCCGGGCATCATCTCGCGTGCTGACGCGCCGGTGAGGGCGGTCGACGGGATCACCCTGGACATCGGTCGCGGCGAGACGGTCGGCCTGGTGGGGGAGTCCGGTTGCGGCAAGTCGACAGCCGGGCGCACGTTGCTGAGGCTGCTCGAGCCGACCAGCGGCACCATCGAGTTCGCCGGCAAGGACGTGACCCACGTCAAAGGCGGAGAGCTTCGACGTCTTCGCCGCGAGATGCAGATGATCTTCCAGGACCCTTACGGCTCGCTGAACCCGCGTCATACGGTCGGCAAGATCGTGGCAGCCCCGTACGCGATCCAAGGCATCAAGCCCGAGGGCGGGGTGCGCAAGGCTGTTCAGGAGCTGATGGAGCGCGTGGGGCTCAACCCCGAGCACTACAACCGCTACCCACACGAGTTCTCCGGTGGGCAGCGTCAGCGGATCGGTGTCGCCCGTGCCATCGCGCTCCAACCGCAGCTGATCGTGTGCGACGAGCCGGTGTCGGCCCTAGATGTCTCCATCCAGGCCCAGGTCATCAACCTGCTGGGGGACATCCAGGACGAACAGAAGCTCGCCTACATCTTCGTGGCCCACGACCTGTCGGTTGTCCGTCACATCTCCGACCGCGTCATCGTGATGTACCTCGGCAAGATCATGGAGACGGCCGACAGGGACACGCTCTACGCAAAGCCTCAGCATCCTTACACGCACGCCTTGCTGTCAGCGGTGCCCGTACCGGACCCGCGCCGCGCCGCCACGCGTGAGCGGGTCCTGCTTCATGGAGACCTGCCCAGCCCACAACATCCACCGTCGGGTTGCGTCTTCCGGACCCGCTGCCCCAAGGCACAGGACGTGTGTGCTGCGGAGGAGCCGCAGCGCGTGGAGATCGCGCCCGGGCACCAGGTCGCGTGCCACTTCCCTGAGGAGCGTACGCTCTTATAGCGTCGATGGGGGTCGGCCAGGAGCGTCATCGGCCGACCACCCAGAGGAGTATCCACCATGCGCGCCAGAAGATCCAGCCTCGCTGTCGTCATGGGCCTGGGCCTCATTCTGGTGTCAGCGTCCTGTTCACCTCAGCTGGCTGCCAAGGATCCCATCTCCGCGGTCCCGGCAAGGACAGGGGGGACTCTGTACATCCTGCGTCAGGGCCCTGTCGGCATGTGGGACCCGCAACGGCTCAATGTCGGAGCCGATATGGCGTTTGCGGGACGGGTGTTCCAGCGGACATTGACCGCCTGGGCACCGGCGACCCGCCAGGATACGTTGCCGGCCCTGGCACCCGACCTGGCTACGGACACAGGAAAGGTATCCGACGGGGGAAGGACCTGGGGCTTCACCCTGCGCAACGACGTCACCTGGCAGGACGGTAAGCCCGTCACCTGCGCCGACGTGAAGTATGGGGTGTCACGCTCCTACGCGACAACCCAGATCACCGGTGGTTTGACCTACGCCCTGGACTTCTTGGACGTGGCCTACAACACGGACGGTTCCAGCACCTATGTCGGCCCTTACGACAAGACCGGCCAAGAAGCATTCGACAAGGCGGTCACGTGCTCCGGCCAGACCATCACGTTCAAGCTCGCCAGGGCCGTGCCGGACTTCAACCAGGTGGTGGCACTGTCGGCCTTCGCCCCGGTGCGTTCGGACAAGGACCGTGGCGCCCAGTCGGTAACCGAGATCTTCTCCGACGGTCCCTACATGCTCAGGGGAGCCTGGCAGGTGGGAAAGGGTGGGACGTTCGTGCGCAACCCCCAGTGGCATCCGGGCACCGACCCGATCCGCAAGGCGCACCCGGCTGAGATGGTCTACCAGGAGGGCGTGCCGGTTGAGAAGGTGCTCAGCAGGATCATGACCAATGCGGGGCCGGACTCCCGCGCGGTGACCGCGGACTCGGCCCCACAGGTACTGCAGAACGACATCCTGTCCAACCCGAAGATCAAGGCGCGGTCGACGAACCCGCGTGGGCCGTTCGTGGACTACCTGCTGCCGAACTTCAGCCGGCCGACAATGGCCAAGCTCAAGGTTCGCCAGGCGCTGGCAATGGCTACGAACCGGCAGGCCTACGTCACTGCTCTGGGTGGGGACTCTGCGGCCGAAGCCACGTACGCAATGATCAGCAAGTCCCTTCCGGCCTATCGCGACTTCAACCCGTTGCAGGTTCCGCCCACCGGCAATGTGGCCAAGGCGCACACCCTCTTGCAGGCTTCAGGGCTGACCATTCCGGTCCCGATCACCGTGGCCTACCGAAAAGGCGCGCCAGCGGACAATGCCATGGCTGCGCTGAAACAGGGTTGGCAGAACGCTGGGTTCTCGGTCACCCTCGTGGGTATCGAGAAGGATTACTTCACGAACATCGCCTCGGTCGCGAAGAGTCGCCACTACGACGTGATGTGGGCTGTGGGGTCCGCCCAGTGGCCATCGGGCTCGAGTGTGATCCCGTCCTTGTTCGACAGCCGGCTGAACCTCAGCGACAGCTTGTCGGGTCAGGATTATGGCCGGTTCGACAGTCCAGCCTTCAGCGACAAGGTCGATGCCGTCTCAGGGATCCCCGAGGCGTCACACCGCGAGCAGGCATGGGCAGACCTTGACAAGGACCTCGCGGCCACCGTGGCAGCGATTGCTCTGACCAACTCCAAGTCGGTGTTCGTGCACGGCGCCGGGGTCACGAACTACATCGACAATCAGGCGCTCTTTGGCACGGTCGACCTGGCGACGGTTTCGGTTCGATGAGCGGCGACCACAGGTCCGGGCGCGCCACCGGGCGGGCGAGACTGCTCTTCGTCCACGCACACCCCGATGACGAGACGCTGACGACCGGGCTGACCATGGCCAGCTATGCCTCACGCCACTATGACGTGCAGCTGCTCACCTGCACCCTTGGCGAGGAGGGCGAGGTGATCCCCCCGTCGTTGGCCCACTTGTGTGCCGACCGCGATGACAGCCTCGGGCCCTGGCGTAGAGAAGAGCTCCGGGCAGCCATGTCGGTACTGGGGGTCAAACACACCGTGCTAGGAGAGGACCCGCAGCGGGGTGTGGCCTCGCGGTATCGCGACTCGGGCATGGCCGGCACCGCGAGTGCAGAGCGTCCGGACGCCTTCGTCCGAGCCGACCCCGGGGAGGCCGCGACCATGGTGGCTGCTCACATCAGAGCAGTGCGCCCGGACGTCGTCGTGACCTACGACGAACAGGGTGGCTACGCACATCCGGACCATATCCAGACCCATCGCGTGACAATGTCGGCATTGTCGGTACTGGCTGCCGAGGCCGAAGCCGATGGAACGGCCGCGCCGGTGGCATTCTGCATCCTCACGCCGGTGAGCTGGGCGACGCAGGACCGCGCCTGGCTTCATGACAATCTGGTGTCCGACGCGGACTGTGTTGTCCTGCAACAGGATGAGCCCTTTCCCCCGTCAGTCGTGCCGGACGAGAGGGTCACTCATGTGGTGGAGGAGCCGACGTTGATCGAGACGCAGAGCAGGGCCATGGCCCAGCATGCGACGCAGGTCGTCGTCCACCGGGGCTACTACACGTTGTCCAACCACATCGCGAGCCGACTGAGCGGCCGCGAGGGTTTCGCGCAGTTCGACCCCGTCGCCGGCCATCTCCTACCGGCGACGCCCGGCGCGCCGCCGGCCCATGGCCTTGTGAACAATGGCTTGTCAGAAGATGGCTCGTTGACCAATGGCATGTTGAGACACTCCCGGGATCGCGGATGAGTCAGGGCACCCCGGACGGCGCGGACACGGGCCTGCCGGACGTTGACGCCTTCCGACGGGCGATGGGTCGCTTCGTCACAGGTGTCGTGATGCTGACCACGCGCAGTCGCGATGTCGACTATGCGATGACCGTCAGCGCGCTGACTTCGGTGTCACTCGAGCCGCTGCTGGTGCTGGTCTGCATCGAACGTGAGGCGCGCTTCCACGACACTGTGCTCGATGCGGGTATCTGGGGTATCAGCGTGCTCTCCAGTGGTGACAGATCGGCTGCTGACTGGCTGGCAACGCGAGGGCGGCCGCTGCATGGCCAGCTCGATCGCATTCCGCACCACCATGGTCCACAGACCGGGGTGGCTCTGTTGAACGATGCGCTGTCCACGTTTGAATGTCGTACCACCGCCGTGCACCCGGCCGGCGACCACAGCATCGTGGTCGGAGAGGTGGTCTCGGTGACAAGCGCAACCCATGCGGGCGAGGCTCTGGTGTACTACCGCGGACGGTACGGGACCTTGGCGTGAGCTCTCACCAGAACATCGGCGGAGATGCCACGTAGTCGTTGGGCTGTTGAGTTTGGCTGCGGCCGCAATCGTGCTGGGTGGGGTGTCCGGCGGGCGGGCTGGCGATCTTCCTGGCGGGCCGCGTGGCTTCCGAGGTCACAGTCGATGGCATCGCGATCGGTGGCATGTCGACACCGCACCCTCCTTCTCCATCGCGTTCTATCCCGAGGGTCGCGAGGCGACGGTGCCGTGGCTCGATGTCGACCAGAAGTGGATCAACGACACGGGGGCCGGTGTCCTCATCCAGGCCAACGTCCAGGGCAACAACATCACCGTGACCCTCTGGGGAACCAGGACCCGGAACATCCACGCCGTCAAGGGCCCTGGTCGCAATGTCGTGCAACCCAAGACCATCCTGGATGCTCGCCCCGGCTGCGTGGCGCAGGCGCCGACGCCGGGCTTCGATGTGACGGCGCCACAGATCTTCAGGAACAATGGGGCACACGTGAGGTCGGTTCGTTTCGACACCCGCTCCATCCCCCAGGACACCGTGACGTGCACTCATCCGGCACCCTAACGGTTCAGCCGCCGAGGTAGCAGTACTCGTGGTGGGTGTTGAAGCCAAGCTGTCCATACAGGCCCAAGGCGGGCGCGTTGGCTTTCAGAACCTGTAGATACACGGACCGTATGCCGCGTGAACGCGACGCGTCGCCAAGCGCGCCCATGAGCTCGACCGCGATTCCGCTGCGTCGATGTTCGGGTGCTACGTGCAGCGCGGATACACCCGCCCAACCCTGCGCGAGGGCGAGTCTGGCCGCGCCGACGACGACGCCGTCGACCTCCAGTGAGGCGAACAGCTGATCCGGTGAACCGCTCATCACAGCCCGGACGGCGCGGGGATCGGCGTGGGCGTGGTGGCCACTACGATCAGCCCAGGCATCCCACCATTGAGGCGAGGGGGCGGACTCGAGCCGCACTGTGGCGCCTGAAGGGTGCGGGAGCTCGGGCGGCAGCGTCCGGGTGGCGGCGGTCAGAACCGCAGTGTTGTTGAACGGCTCGTAGCCGCGCGCCAGAAGCTCGCGGCCAAGCGGGTCGTCATTGACGGCGAAGCCTGCCGGGCCAAAGAGAGCGAACAAGCGCCGCAGCCCCCGTTCGTCGTACCAGTTCTCGCAACGGTGCACCGCTTCCGACAGCGATACCCCTGGATCACCAAGCGGCAGAACCGAATTGGCCCTGCTGGTGAACCCGGCGCCGGCCCGTAGTAGCCAGCCGCCCAGCTCTGCGCGTTCGATCGGCGGCCATCCCTGGACCATGATCTGCTCCAGGTCGTGCATCGAGACGGCCAGGTGCGGGGCGCCCCGACGGGCGGGCCGGGGCGGGACCTCCTTGGCTGCCAGGACAGCCGCCCGTTCGATTGTCTCCACGCCGCGTCGGGTGCGGACCGAGACGGTGTCTGCGTCCATGGCCACCACCTCGCCCAACGCGTCCGTAACGCCGTGGTCGATGCGGCGCCGGACCACTGCACGCATTCCGGGCCGGAGTCCATCGACAGGGTCTGAGTCGGTCATGGCGGAGCGTTCACTTCCTTCGATGGGAATTCTTGACGTTGGCTGGCCCCGCATACCGGCTGGTCTGCGGACGGGGCGCATACTGGGTCTTGTCTGCAGCCGCCCTTCAGGAGGACCACTCACTATGACTTATGTCATCGCTCTACCTTGCGTCGACGTCAAGGACAAGGCCTGCATCGAGGAATGTCCTGTCGACTGCATTTACGAGGGTGAGCGCACGCTCTACATCCACCCCGACGAGTGCGTCGACTGTGGCGCCTGCGAGCCGGTCTGCCCGGTCGAGGCCATCTTCTACGAGGACGACACCCCCGAGCAGTGGAAGGACTACTACAAGGCCAACGTCGAGTTCTTCGACGACCTCGGTAGCCCCGGCGGCGCAGCCAAGCTCGGCCTGATCCCCAAGGACCACCCCCTAATCGCCGCCCTCCCCCCGCAAACCTGACATGGCCAACCACCAGAGCCCGGTGTCGAGCACGCACCTGCGACCGAAACCTCTGTCTGGAGGACACCGAGGCTCGGCAAGGGCGTGCACCCCGTTGCACTTGTTTCCGCACCTACTATTTAATACACTGATTTTCGTGTTAAAAATAGCCTTCGTCGGTGTCGCGGCAGCCGGGGTGGGGCCCATGCCCACCGGTGACACTTCGGCCCTGGCGTCTCCCCCCACGCTGCCCCCTGACACCTCCTGGCAGCCGGCCGTCCACCACGTTCGACCACCCCTACTTCGCCACGGCCGATATCGAGAGGCTGCGCGCCAAACTGCCAGAGACGAATCTCGGCTTCGCATTGGCGCCCACGCAGGTCACGATGTCCACCCTGCGTGACATCGTCAGTGCCGCGTTGGGGTATCGAGTCGCGCCCACCAACCGGGCCCGGGTTATGGAACGCCGCGACCTGATCGAACCCAACGGGCCCACCGCGCCGACCGGTCCGACCTGCGGGCGCCCTGCTGTGGTGTATCACTTCCGCAGCCGGCAACCCGAGGTCGCTGATCCGTACGCGATCCTCAGGCCACCCGCGGCGACGACCAGAGGTTGGCGGTGCCCAGCGATGCCGCACCTCGGGCGAGATTCAATGATCACGTGACCTGTCGATGGCTTTCATGACGCCCGTATCGGCTCACGCAAGATCGGCGGGCGAGAAGCTCCGCCGGCCGGGTCGGCTCGGCACACGCGAAGGCCTTCCCCACCGGGTGGGCACGTGAATCGGCGCGGGATCGCGCTGATCAGCTCGGCACACGTGGTCGACGACGCCTACCAGGGCGTGGTGCCGGCGCTGCTGCCCTTCCTCGTCGCGGAGCGGCACTACAGCTACGCCGCCGTCTCCGGGCTCACCCTCGCCGCCACACTGCTGTCCTCGGTCGCCCAGCCGCTCTTCGGCTGGTGGACCGACCGGCGCCCACGACGCTGGTTGATCCCGGCGGGCATCCTGACGGCCGCCACCGGGGTGGCCTCGGTGGGTCTGTTTTCCAGCTACCTGCTCACCTGGCTGGTCATCGCGTTGTCAGGGCTCGGCATCGCCGCCTTCCACCCCGAGGCGGCGCGCGCGGCCCGGCAGGCTGCGGGCAACAGCAACCGGGCCATGAGCGTGTTCGCTCTAGGCGGCAACGCCGGTTTCGCGCTCGGGTCGTTGATCACCGCCCCGGTTCTGCTCCTGGCCGGACTGCGCGGAACCGTGTTGCTCATCGTGCCTGCGCTGGTCATGGTGGTGATCCTGGTGACCCGGCTCACCACGATTCTGGACCGTCCCGGACAACGCCGCACCGCAGTGCTGCCGACCGGTGTCGACGACTGGCCGGCCTTCCTGCGACTGACGTCGGTCGTCGTGGTGCGCGCGGTGTTGTTCTTCGGGCTCACGTCG
>Ga0097691_1000303_pt1 | contig 45541 bp, 39 predicted proteins | sample NGESurdeep072012_8_FD_72858 | JGI IMG/M metagenome (GOLD analysis project Ga0097691, IMG submission 72858) | Arctic peat soil microbial communities from Barrow, Alaska - NGEE Surface sample 210-1 deep-072012 | ecosystem: Environmental > Terrestrial > Soil > Wetlands > Peat ... | reverse complement strand
GGCAGCGGCCGGTAGCCCGGGTACGCGAGGTAGGCCGATTGGGTCCACTCCCAGACGTCGCCGAACATCTGCACCGGCTCGTCGCCGACCGGATCTTTCTGCGGCAGCGGATGGAAGGCGCCACGGTCGGCGAAGTTGCCGGCCGCGGGCACGCGCAAGGCCCGCGCGGCGAGCTCCCACTCGAGCTCGCTCGGCAGGCGCGCGCCGGCCCAGCGGGCGAAGGCGTCGGCCTCGAAATAGCTCAGGTGACAGACCGGCGTGTGGGTGTCGATCTCGACCAGGCCCTGCAGCGTATGGCTGAGCCAGCGGTCGCCGTCGCGCCGCCAATAGAGTGGTGCGTTGCGCCCCGCGCCCTTCACCCAGTCCCAGCCCATCGAGAGCCAGAGCTCGGGCCGCGTGTAGCCCTCGTCGTCGATGAAGGCGAGGAAATCGCCGTAGGTCGCCGGCCGCGATGCGATCTCGAACGGCGCCGTGTAGGCGCGGTGCCGCGGCGCCTCGTTGTCGAAGCAGAACGGCCCGTCTTCGGCCGCCGAATAACCGAGTCCGACCAGGCCGCCCTCGTAGCCGAACCAGCGCAGCGGCTGCGGCCGCACCTGCGCCATCGGCCAGCGCCGGGCATACGCCGGCGCGAGGGTGTTGAACGACAGCGCGTGCTTGATGTCGGTGAGGATCAGCTCCTGGTGCTGCTGCTCGTGCTGCAGGCCGAGCTCGACCAATTCGCTCAGTCTGGAATCGGTGCGGTGCGCGGTGAGCAGGGCCCGCACCCGCGCATCGACATGCTCGCGATAGGCGCGCACCTCGGTGAGCGAGGGGCGGGTGAGAAGCCCCCGCTGTGGCCGCGGATACTTGTCCCCGACCGCGTTGTAGTACGAGTTGAAGAGTACGCGGAATTCCGGCCGAAAGGGTTCGAAGTTCCGCTCCAAGGGCTCGAGCACGAAGACATCGAAGAACCATGATGTGTGGGCGAGGTGCCACTTGGCCGGACTCGCGTCCGGCATGGATTGCACGCAGCAGTCCTCCGCCGACAGCGGCGCGGCCAGATCGAGACTGCGGCCGCGCACGGCGTCAAAGCGCTGCTCGAGCGTGAGTCCGGGTCGGACAGTCCGCCCGCCGCGCGCGCTCATGCTAGCTTCGTCCTGTCGCGGCAGATTGCGAACTGCTTTCCGTCGCCCGCGCAGATGCGCATTTCGAGTACCTCAGTTCCGCGACCGGAGCTGCGCGCCGCTGAGCAGATTCCGGGAAAGATATTGCTGGCGGTAAGTTTCGAACGGCACGCTGTCCGCAGCCTCGATTCTTCGCTGCGCCGCGAGCGAGTCCTCGGCCATGCGCGCATAGCGGGCTTCCACTTCTGCGGCCAAAGGCAGGTCGAGGACGGTGCGCCGGTGACATAGAGACTGAGCCAGGGCGAAGGCGACGTAGGAGTTGTCATACGTCTGCCCCATTTCCGCAAGCATGCGGGCCGAACGGGTGGAAGCGGGATCTGCGAGGGCAGCGCCTGCGGCCGACAGCGCGTTCCGGTATGCGCTGCTGCGGTGAGCATCATCCAGGGCCGCGGCGATCGGCTCGAACTCGGCGAGCAGGTCGGTCCCCCATTCGGCCAGGCCGAGTTCTTGTCCTCGCCGTTCCAGGCGCAGATCGGGGTCCCGGCCTCTCTCGGCGACATCGTGCTGGCGGCGCGAGATCGCGGCGATCTCCTCCGGCGTGTCCGGGGGGCTGTCGCTGAGCAGGCAATGAAGCAGAAACATGTCCAGAAAACGCATCGTGGCGGCGGCGATGCCGATGGGCGAGAAAGGGTCGTTGTCCATACAGCGCACTTCGATGTATTCGACGCCGCGCTCGCCCAGCGCGTATAGCGGGCGCTCTCCTGAGTGGAAGCGCGGTTTCGGCCTGATGGTGCCGTAGAACTCGTTTTCGATCTGCAGCAGGGTCGTGGCGAGTTGCCGGTAGTCGTCGCCGTCACGCAGGCCGATGGCCTCGTACGGCGGATAGGGCTTGGTCAGCGCGCCGTTGAGCGATTCTGCGTAGCTCCTCAGGCTGTTGAAGCTTACCGCCAGCGATGCCTGCGCGTCGCTTTGATAGCCCAGCGGTCCCATGCGCAATGAGGTGGCCCCGGGCAGAAACAGCGTGCCGGGGTTCAGTTCCCGCAGTCCGTGCGACCGGCCGGCGACAAAGGAACGGCATACCGTCGGTGACGCGCCGAACAGATAAAGCAGCAGCCACGAATGGCGCCTGAAGTTGCGGATCAGGTGGAAATACGCGTCGGTCTGGTAGGCGCTTGCCGGGCCGCCGCTTGCATCGGCCCGCTGCAGGATCGGCCAGGCTGATTCCGGCATGGAAAAGTTGTAGTGCACGCCGGAAATGGTCTGCATGCGCCTGCCGTAGCGATGCGCCAAGCCATTGCGGTAAACTGTCTTGGCCCTGCCGAGATTGGATCTGCCGTATTGTCCGAGCGGAATGTCGTCGTCGGCCGGCAATCCGCAAGGCATGCTGGTGCACCACAGCAGTTCGTCGCCGATATGCCGGTAGACAACCTGGTGGATCTCGGTGAGTTGCGCCAGGCATTGTTCGACGTCGGCGTGGACGCCGGTGATCAGCTCGAGCTGGGATTCGCTGAAATCGGTGGTGATGTGCGGGTGCGTCAGCGCCGACCCGAGCCCGGCCGGATGCGGCGTAGCCGCGAGCATGCCGTCGGGCCTGACGCGGAGGCTTTCTTTTTCAATACCGCGCCGTATGCCCGTCAGCACCTCGCGCGGAAGCATGCGTAACCGTTCCTGCAGACGATCCATACGCGTTCCCCTTGACCTGAATATCCGCTAGGGTAGCAGAACCGCGTTGCCGCCTGCTGCCAAGCACGCCCCTTTTTACGCTACCATGCATAGCCGAAAGCGGCGGGCGCGACCGGCCTGGACGCGGCAATCAGGGTTCGCGGCTGTCGGCGCAACCGACAGCAAGGACGCGCACGGCGAGGACCGTATCCGGGGAGCGAGGCCATGGCGCAATACGATTACGATCTGTTCACTATCGGCGCGGGCTCGGGCGGGGTGCGCGCAAGCCGCTACGCCGCCCGCCTTGGAGCGCGCGGCGCCGTCGCCGAGGAGTTCGTGATCCTGCGCGAGGCGGTGGCGTGAGGATTTCCGCTCGATTTGGCGACTATAGCCGGGTCGAGCGTGACCTTCAATTGAAACTGGGTTGCTTTCCGCTGCGCGCCGCGCTGATGATAAACGGGTGGGAAGATCCGGTAAGGAGCGGAAGTTGCGGGACTTAGCAGCGATTGGAACTGCCCTGGCGATGGCAGCCGTTGCTGCCTTGGCTGGCGACTTCGAGGATGGCTCCAGATTCCATGAGGCCGGGGATTACGCGCGCGCCATAGACTCCTTTCGCGTTGCGGCGGCACAGGGCCACGCGCCGGCGCAGTACAACCTGGGCCTCATGTACCGCAAGGGACAAGGCGTCGCGCCGGATTACATGCAGGCGGCGTCCTGGTATGAGAAGGCGGCAGCGCAGGGATATGGCTCGGCGCAATTCGACTTGGGTGTGATGTATGCCGAAGGCCAGGGCGTGGCGCAGGACTACAAGCAGGCAGCGTTCTGGTTCGGCAAGGCGGCGGCGCAGGGGTATGCGTCCGCGCAATTCAACTTGGGTGTCATGTACACTGAAGGCAAAGGCGTGGCGCGGGACTACGGGCGGGCCGTGTCCTGGTATGAAAAGGCCATTGCCCAGGGGTATGCATCCGCGCAATTCAACCTGGGCCTGATGTACTACAACGGCCAGGGCGTGGCGCAGGACTACGAGCGCGCGCGCTACTGGTATGAAAAGGCCGCAGAGCAGGGGAACGCGGAGGCGCAATTCAACTTGGGCGTCATGTATTACCGCGGCCAGGGTGTGGCGCAGGACTACCAGCAGGCCGTGTCATGGTACGAAAAGGCGAGCGCGCAGGAGAATACGCTTGCTCAAACCAGCCTGGGCATCATGTACTACAACGGCCAGGGCGTGGCGCAGGACTATGTCGAAGCGTACAAGTGGTTGACCCTTGCCGCGGCGAATGGCGACGAAGTTGCGAGAATAAACCGTGAAATTGTGGAAAGGAAAATGACGCCGGAGCAAATCGGCGAGGCGCGGCGGCGAGCGAGCGCGTGGATAAAGGCGCCGCGCAGATAGGGCGGCCAGTGCACCCGCTCTCGACATTTCCGGGCCGCCGCCGTAGGCTACGTGTCCGCAGGCCCCGGTTTTTTGGGGGCAGATTCCCCATGAATTGACGTATAGATCCCGCTCAAGTGTTCGGGAGAAGGACCACGATTGAACATGCCAATAATCGCTCAAGAGGTGGCCGCCGGCCGCTTTGCCGACGCATATGGAAACCGCTGGCGCACACTTTTCGTCGTGTGCTCGGTTTTGTTCGCCGCGACTGCGCAAGCCGGCGCCACACCCCAGGAGTCCCTGCCGCAGGTCTGGCTTAACCCTGGAATCTACTCGCAGCACTTCGACTCGAGCAAAGGTCTGCGCAATAACAATATCGGCTTCGGTGCCGAGGTTCTGCTGGCCAATGACCATGTATTGATGGCGGGCAGCTTTATCAACAGCAATCGCGCACGGACCCACTTTGGAGCCTACGAGTGGCGCCCCCTACACTGGCAGTTGGCAGGCTTCAATGTAGGCGCTGGCATCGCCGTTGGCGCATTCGATGGCTATCCGAACTACCGCAATGGCGCATGGTTCGTCGCGCCTCTGCCCATGCTGGCTATCGAGGGCAAGACCTTTGGCGCCAATATCAGCCTCATTCCAACCGTTGCGAACCGTTTCGACGGGGCTTTAGCGGTTCAGATCAAAATGCGGGTCTGGTAACGAACGGGCCATCGCCGCTTTTCGCCATCGCTGTCCCCGCCGGCGATCGTGTTTGGGGCACGAAGGCGTAGCCGGTAGGCGCTGCTCGGCGGCGGCCTGGCGCGTCCATCCCGCCGATTCCGGGTGCCAGGCCCCGGCGCCGTCCTGCGTAGCGCCGCATGCTCGTGGTTTTGCTTCTTTTGACCAAGATCAATCCCCCCGGATGCGTAGCGCGTAGCTTACCGAGGATGGGGCTCGCACATGCATGAGATGACGCTGGCCGAAAGCGTGCTGCAGATCGTTGAGGATGCGGTGCGGCGTGAGGGATTGCTGCGCGTTCGTGCGGTGTGGCTGGAAATCGGGCAGCTCTCCAGCGTCGAGCCCGAGGCGATGCGGTTCTGCTTCGACGCGGTGGCCCGCGACAGTGTTGCCGAAGGTGCGCGTCTGGAAATCGTCACGACTGCGGGCGCCGCCTGGTGCAATGAGTGCTCGGAACCGGTGGCGCTGGCTGAACTGGGCGCTGCCTGCCCGCGTTGTGGCGGGTACCGGTTGCGCTTGACTGAAGGTACAGGGATGCGGGTGATGGAGCTTGAAGCCGAATAGTGCCCCGCCGAACGGGGACAGATGAGGAGAGGGCGATGTGCAGCATATGCGGATGCGGATCAGGCGAAGTCAGGGTCGAAGGCGGAGCGCACCATCACGAGGACCATCACGAGCACCGGCACGCTGACGGCACGGTGCATGCCCATAGTCATGATGGCGAGCGCGCGCATGTTCACGCGCACGGCCATGAACACGGCGCGTACGGCCTTGAATCCGATTCCGGGCCGGCGCACGCGCATGCACCGGGGCTTGAGCCCTCGCGCATGCTGAGGATCGAACAGGACATCCTGGCGAAGAACGACGCCTACGCGGCGCAGAACCGCAAAGCCTTCGAGGAGAAAGGGATCTTCGCCCTCAATCTCGTCTCGAGTCCCGGCGCGGGCAAGACGGCCCTCCTGGTAAGGACAATCCGGGCGTTGGGCGATCGGTTCGAGATTTCCGTGATCGAAGGCGACCAACACACGAGCCATGATGCCGAGCGCATCCGCGCGACCGGCGCTCCTGCGGTGCAGATCAATACCGGCAAAGGCTGTCATCTCGACGCACATATGGTCACACACGCCCTCGCGCGGCTGGACCCGCCGCAGGACGCCATCCTGATGATCGAGAATGTGGGCAACCTCGTATGCCCCGCCGCGTTCGACCTGGGGGAAGCGCACAAGGTGGTGGTGCTGTCGGTGACCGAAGGCGAGGACAAGCCCCTCAAGTATCCGGACATGTTCCGGCGCGCGTCCCTGATGCTGCTCAACAAGATCGACCTGCTGCCTTACCTCGAGTTCGACCTCGAACGTTGCGTCGCCAATGCGCACCGGACCAATCCTGACCTCGACATCATCGGTGTGTCCGCGGTCACGGGCGAGGGCATCCCCGAGTGGCTCACCTGGCTGGAACAAGGCGCAGGCAGCGCATGCGCCGCACGCCACAACATCGCGGCGCTGCCGGACTCCGGGCCAGTGGGGCCGGACGCGACCGTTGAACGGGGCCTGATGGGATGACCATTGCGGCCGTCCCGTCTCCGGGTAGCGCCGCGCGGCGCGCGCGCGAGTGCACGCCGGCGCCGATCCGCCTCGCAGACGCAGGGCCGCCGGTGCTCGCGCTCGGCGGCTATTTCAAGAACGCGGTTTGCGTCACCCGCGCGGATGAGGCGTTCCTGTCGCAGCCCGTGGGCGACCTCGATAACCCTGAGAGCTGCCGTGCGCTGGATGAAACCGTCGATCATCTGTTGCGTACGCTCCAAGTCGAGCCGGCGCTGGTGGCGCACGACCTGCATCCGGACTTTCACAGCACCCGCTTTGCCGCGGCGTTTGCCGCGCGGCGCGGACTGCCTGCCATCGCGGTCCAGCATCATCACGCGCATGTCGCTGCCGTAGCGGCCGAGCACCGGCTGCGCTCGCCGCTCTTGGGTCTGGCATTGGACGGCGTGGGCCTGGGCAGCGACGGCGGCATCTGGGGCGGTGAACTGCTGCGCGTGGAAGCCGGGGTGGCGGAACGCGTCGCTCATGTGCGCGAATTGCGGCTGCCGGGGGGCGATCATGCCGCGCGCGAGCCCTGGCGCATGGCCGCATCGGCCCTGTTCGAGATGGGCTGCTTGAGCGAAATCGAGCGGCGCTTCGCCGCCCGCGGCGGCGCAATCCTGACGCAGATGCTTTCGCGCGGGCTGAACTCACCACCGACGAGCAGCGTCGGCCGCTGGTTCGACGCCGCGGCGGGCTTGCTCGGCGTGCGCGAGGTCTGCTCGTACGAAGGGGAGGCGGCAATCCTGCTGCAGGGATTGGCCGAGGCGCACGGGCCGGCGGCTGAGCGGCAAGGGGGTTACCGCATCGGCGCGGACGGCACGCTCGATCTGTTGCCACTGCTCGCGTACTTGGTTGCGCAGGAGGATGCAGGCTACGGCGCGGCGGTGTTTCACTCGACCCTCGCCTCCGCGCTCGCCGCGTGGGTGCGCGCGGCCAGCGACCGGACCGGGGTGCGTAGCATCGCCCTCGGGGGCGGATGTTTCGTGAACCGGATACTTGCCGCGAACCTGCGCCAGCGCCTGGAGGCCGCAGGACTGGCGGTGTTCGAGGCCCGGCAGGTGCCGCCCGGCGACGGCGGGCTGGCGCTGGGGCAGGCGGCGGTGGCCCTGGCCAGGGCCAGGGTCAGGGCAACAGGCTGACCATGTGCCTTGCCATTCCCGCACGGGTGGTCGAGCGGCTCCAAGCCGACGATGCGATTATCGACGCTGGCGGCGTAGAGAAGCGCGTGTCGCTCGCCCTGGTGCCCGAAGCCGCAGTGGGCGACTACGTGATCGTGCACGCCGGGTATGCGATCAGCCGCCTCGATCCCGAGGAAGCCCTGCGCACGCTGGCGCTGTTTGCTGAAATGCAGCGCGAGATGCCGGGGGTTCCCGCATGAAGTACGTGGATGAATATCGCGACGCTGCCCTGGCACGGGTGATCGCGGAAAAGATCGCGCGGGCCGCGCGTGCCGAACGGCAGTACAAGCTGATGGAATTCTGCGGCGGCCACACCCATGCAATTTCGCGCTACGGCATCACCGACCTGCTGCCTGCAAACGTGAACATGATCCACGGGCCGGGTTGCCCGGTGTGCGTGCTCCCGATCGGGCGCATCGACAGCGCGATCGAACTCGCGACGCAGCACCCGGTAACCCTGTGCACCTATGCCGATACCCTGCGCGTGCCCGGATCGAACCATCTGAGTCTGATGAAGGCGAAGGCACGCGGAGCCGACGTTCGCATGGTGTACTCGGTGGCCGACGCGCTCAGGCTGGCGCAGGAAAATCCGTCACGCGACACGGTGTTTTTCGCCATCGGCTTCGAGACCACCACGCCGTCGACTGCGCTGGCGATCCGCGCGGCCGAAGGCCTGCAGTTGGCGAACTTCAGCGTGTTCTGCAACCATGTGCTCACCCCGCCGGCGATGGCCGAGATTCTCGGCTCGCCGCACGCACGCGAGTTCGATACGGTCCCCATCGACGGCATTGTCGGGCCGGGGCATGTCTCCTGCGTTATCGGCAGCCGGCCCTACGAGTTTGTGTCCGAGAAGTACCGGCGGCCGGTGGTGATCGCCGGGTTCGAACCGCTGGATGTGATGCAATCGGTGCTGATGCTGGTGAATCAATTGAACGAGGGCCGGCACGAGGTGGAGAACGAGTACGCGCGCGCGGTCACGCGCGGCGGAAACGCGAAAGCACAGGAGCTCATCGCGGACGTGTTCGAGCTGCGCCGCTCGTTCGAATGGCGCGGGCTGGGCGAGATCCCCTACAGCGCGCACAAGCTCAAGCCGAAGTATGAACGGTTCGACGCCGAGGCGCGCTACGGCATCGCCTATCGCCAGGCACCGGACAACAAGGCCTGCGAATGCGGCGCGATCCTGCGCGGAACGAAGAAGCCCAGGGAGTGCAAGGTATTCGGCACGGTGTGCACGCCGGAGAACCCATTGGGTTCGTGCATGGTATCGAGCGAAGGCGCCTGCGCCGCACATTACGCCTATGGCCGGTTTCGTGAAATTGCGGAGAACACCAGATGAGCGCGGTGAAGGAGGGCTACGTCCGGCCCGTGGATTTCAACAACGGCCGCGTGGACATGAGCCACGGCGCCGGCGGCCGGGCCATGGCGCAACTGATCGAAGAGTTGTTCGTGCACGCTTTCGACAATGAGTGGCTGCGGCAGATGAACGACCAGGCCTGCTTCGCGGTGCCGGCGGGCCGCATGGTCATCACCACCGACAGCCATGTCGTGTCGCCGCTGTTCTTCCCCGGGGGGGACATCGGCTGCCTCGCCGTGCACGGCACGATCAACGATGTGGCAATGGCGGGAGCGCGTCCGCTGTACCTTGCGGCAGGATTCATCCTGGAGGAGGGTTTTCCTCTAGCCGAGTTGCAGCGCATCGTCCTGTCCATGGCTGGCGCGGCGCGGGAAGCGGGGGTGCCGGTGATCACCGGCGACACCAAAGTGGTGGAACGGGGAAAGGGCGACGGCGTGTTCATCACCACTACCGCGGTCGGCGTGGTGCCGCCCGGGATCGATATTTCCGGCGACCGGGCGCGACCGGGCGACAGGGTGATCGTGTCGGGGACGTTGGGCGACCACGGCGTGGCAATCATGTCATTTCGCGAGAACCTTTCCTTTGGGACCACCATCCGTTCCGACACGGCGGCGCTGCACGGCCTGGTGGCGGCGATGGTGCAGGCGGTGCCGGGCATCCACTGCCTGCGCGACCCGACCCGGGGCGGGCTGGCGACGACGCTGAACGAATTCGCGCGGCAATCGGGGGTGGGATTTCGCCTCAAGGAGTCGGCGATCCCGGTCCGGCCGCAAGTGAGCGCGGCGTGCGAGCTCCTCGGGCTGGATCCGCTCTATGTGGCCAACGAAGGCAAGCTGGTCGCCGTGTGCGCCCCGCAGGATGCCGAGCGGCTGCTCGCCGCGATGCGAGCCCATCCGCTCGGGCGCGAAGCGGCCGAGATCGGCGAGGTGATCGAGGATGCGCACCATTTCGTGCAGATGCAGACCGCTTTCGGCGGAACGCGCCTGGTGGATTGGCTGACCGGCGAGCAATTGCCGCGGATATGTTAAAACCCGATCAGCTACAGAGGTCGTCATGACCGGAACAATGGACCCGGTAGCGCAGGCCGTTGCCGCGACCGTCGCGCGTTATCGCAAGGATCCGTATTACATCCTGCAAATGCTGCGCGAAATCCAGGAAGCCTGCGACTGGATCTCTCCCGAGGCGATCGACTTGCTGCAGCAGGCGCTGCGGCTGCCCCGGACCAAGATCGAAGGCGTCGCCGGTTTCTATGCCTTTCTTTATACCCGTCCGCGCGGCCGTTACCGCGTCCTTTTCAGCGACAACATCACCGATCGCATGCTGGGCAACATGGAATTGCTCGATTACATGTGCGGGCAGCTGTGGGTCGAGCGCGGCAAGACCTCGGAGGACGCTCTGGTGAGCATCGATACGGCCTCCTGCACCGGCATGTGCGACCAGGGACCGGCGCTGCTGGTGAACAATTACGCGATCACGCGGATGACCAGGGAACGCGTGGATGAAATATGCGAACTGATCCGCAACAAGGTCGCGCTCGCCGATTGGCCGCGCGAATACTTCCGCGTCGAGGACCAGGTGCGGCGCAAGGACGTCCTGCTCGGCAGCGGGCTCGCGCCCGGTGACGCGCTCGCCGCTGCGCTCGCGCGCGGGGCGGAGGGGTTGCTGTGCGAGCTCAAGGCGTCGAATCTGCGCGGGCGCGGCGGCGCCGGCTTTGCCACCGGCCTGAAATGGGAGGCCTGCCGCAACGCGCAAGGCAAAGCGCGCTACGTGGTCTGCAACGCCGACGAAGGCGAACCCGGAACCTTCAAGGACCGCGTGCTGCTCGCCTCCCATGCCGACATGGTGTTCGAGGGCATGACGCTGTGCGCGCTCGTCATCGGCGCGGGGAAGGGCATGCTTTATCTGCGCGGCGAATACCGCTACCTGCTCGATCACCTGAATGCTGTGCTGGAACGCAGGCGGCGCCGCAACCTGCTCGGCGCAGGCATACTCGGGTGGTCCGGATTCGACTTCGATATAGAAATCCACCTGGGTGCCGGCGCCTATGTATGCGGTGAAGAGTCGGCGCTGATCGAGTCGCTCGAGGGCAAACGCGGCACGCCGCGCAATCGCCCGCCGTTTCCGGTCACCCACGGCTATCTCGATCAACCGACCGTGGTGAACAACGTCGAAACCTTTGCCGCGTCCAGCCTGATCGCTCACCGTGGCGGCGCCTGGTATGCCGGTATCGGCACCAGCGCGTCGGCCGGCACCAAGATTCTGAGTGTCTCGGGCGATTGCGCCCGGCCGGGGCTGTACGAGTACCCGTACGGCGTGAGCGTGAGCGAGGTGCTCGACGCATGCGGCGCTGGCGACGTCCAGGCGGTGCAGGTCAGCGGCCCGTCCGGTGTTTGCCTTGCCGCGGCGGAATTCGGCCGCCGCATCGCCTTCGAGGACATCCCGACCGCCGGTGCCTTCATGGTCTTCGACCATAGCCGCGACATGTTCGAGGTGGCGCGAAATTTCGTCCATTTCTTCGCCCATGAAAGCTGCGGCTTTTGCACGCCTTGCCGCGTCGGCACCTCGCTGCTGCGCAATCTCATGGACAAACTCAAAAACGGCCACGGCTCGCCCTACGATTTCGCTGAAATCGAAAAATTGAACCGCATCCTGCAGTCGATGAGCCACTGCGGGCTGGGCCACTCGGCCTGCAATCCGGTACTCGATACCATCGCCAAGTTTCGTCCGGCATACGAGCGGCGCCTGCAGCAGAAGGAGTTCGAGCCGGCATTCGATCTCGACTGGGCCCTGGAACCGGCGCGGCAGATGACCGGGCGCGACGATGCAGGGGCGCACTTCACCACCGGCTCGGGGGAGGGGGCATGAGCGCGAGCTTCACCCTTGACGGCAGGACCATCGCTTTTGCCGAAGGGAAGACCATCATCCAGGCGGCACTGGCCGCGGGCGTCTATATCCCGCACCTGTGCTACCACCCCGATTTCAAGCCGCACGGCTCGTGCAAGCTATGCACGGTCAAGGTGGGCGGCCGCCAGACCGCTTCCTGCACCACGCTGGCGCAGGCGGGCATGGTGGTCGAAAGCGATACGCAGGCGCTAAACGACGAGCGCCGGACGCTGACGCAGATGCTGTTCGTCGAGGGCAACCATTTCTGCCCTTCGTGCGAGAAAAGCGGCGACTGCAAGCTGCAGGCCACCGCCTATGACCTGGGCATGATGTCGGCGCACTTCGATCACTTTTTTCCGAGCCGGCCGGTCGATGCGTCGCACCCCGGCGTGCTGCTCGATTTCAATCGCTGCATCCTGTGCTCGCTGTGCGTGCGCGCCAGCCGCGACGTGGACGGGAAAAATGTGTTTGCGCTCTGCGGACGCGGCATCAAGACGTATCTCATCGTCAATGCGAAATCAGGCCGGCTCGCCGATACCGACGTGGCGCTGGGAGACAAGGCGCTCCAGGTGTGCCCGGTGGGCGTGATGCTGAGGAAGGACAAGGGGTTCACTGTTCCGATAGGCAGGCGGGTGTTCGACCTGAAGCCGGTCTCGGCCTATGTCGATGCCTCCGCCGCGATCGAGAAAGAATAACCATGGATACCGCCGTGAAGAAAAAGTCCATGAACAAGAAAGTCAGGGTCGCCACGACCTCTCTCGCCGGCTGCTTCGGCTGCCACACTTCGTTTCTCGATCTCGACGAACGCCTGTTCGATCTGCTCGAACTGGTCGAATTCGATCGCTCGCCGCTGACCGACATCAAGGAGGTTGGCAAGTGCGACATCGGCATCATCGAGGGCGGCCTGTGCGATGCGGAGAACGTGCATGTGCTGCGTGAGTTCCGCAAGCAGTGCAGGATCCTGATTGCAATCGGCGCCTGTGCCATCAACGGCGGCCTGCCGGCGCAGCGCAACCACCTGAGCCTGCCGCTGATTCTGGAGGAGGTGTATCACACCAGCGTGGGTCTGGCCAACGGGCTGATTCCGAACGACCCTGAACTGCCTCTGCCGCTCGCCAAGGTGCGCGCCCTGCACGAGGTGGTGAACATCGATTATTTCATTCCGGGTTGCCCGCCGTCGGCTGATGCCATCTGGAAAGCGCTCAACGACATCCTTGCCGGGCGCGAGCCGGCGCTGGGCCACGGGTTGATCCATTACGATTGAAGGCCCCTAACATGAGCTACCAGCTGGAGACCGCCGAACACCCCGGAACCCTGCGCCGCGTCGCGATCGATACCGTGTCGCGCGTCGAGGGTCACGGCAAAGTGACGATCCTGCTCGACGAACAGAACCAGGTGCGCCAGGTACGGCTGCACATCGTCGAGTTCCGCGGCTTCGAGCGCTTCATCCAGGGCCGTCCCTACTGGGAAGTGCCGGTGATGGTGCAGCGCCTGTGCGGCATTTGCCCGGTGAGCCACCACCTGGCGGCGTCGAAAGCGCTCGACCAGGTGGTCGGCGCGACACGGCTCACGCCGACGGCTGAAAAAATCCGCCGGCTGATGCACTACGGCCAGATGCTGCAATCGCACGCGCTGCATTTCTTTTATCTCGGTTCGCCGGATCTGCTGTTCGGCTTCGACAGCGAAGTGTCCAAGCGCAACATCGTCGGCGTCGCCGCGTCGCACCCGCAAACCGCCAGGCGCGGCGTGCTGCTGCGAAAATTCGGTCAGGAAGTGATACGCGTCACCGCCGGCAAACGCGTGCACGGCACCGGTTCGATCCCGGGCGGCGTGAACAAGGCGCTGACGCGGGAAGAGCGCGAATTGCTGCTGCAGGACATCTACCAGATCGTCGGCTGGAGCCGCGATGCGGTGCAGTTGATAAAGGAATTGCATGCGCAGAACCCGGCGCTGTACAACAGCTTCGGCATCTGCAGGTCGAACACGATGTCGCTGGTCGGGCCGAACGGGGATCTCGACTTTTACCACGGCAGTCTGCGCGCCCGCGACAGCAACGGCGGCATCCTCTTCGACGGCGTCGATTACCGCGACTACTCACAGCATATCCAGGAAGAGGTCAAGCCCTGGAGCTATATGAAATTTCCGTTCTTCACCGCGTTTGGCAAGCAGAACGGCTGGTACAAAGTGGGGCCGCTCGCGCGGGTGCAGAACTGCGATCACATCCCGACGCCGCTGGCGGAGGCCGAGCGGCGCGAATTCGTCGATTACTGCGGCGGGGTGCCCACGCACGCGCCGCTCGCCTACCACTGGACGCGCATGATCGAGATGCTGCACGCGGCGGAGACGATCAAGGACCTGCTGCATGACGACGATATCCTGGGCGACGATCTGGTGCGGACCGGGGAGCGGGCGATGGAGGGCGTCGGCGTGATCGAGGCGCCGCGGGGGACGCTGATACACCACTACCGCGTAGATGAGGACGATCTGGTGACCATGTGCAACCTGATCGTGGCCACGACCCACAACAACCAGGCGATGAACGAAGCGATCCGGCACGTCGCCAGGCGCTACCTGGACGGACGCGAGATCACCGAGGGGCTGCTGAACCACATCGAGGTGGCGATCCGCTGCTTCGATCCCTGCCTGTCTTGCGCGACGCACGCTCTTGGCCAGATGCCCCTCGCGGTCGAACTCGTCGACGCCGGGGGCGCGCTGGTGCATGCCTTGAGCCGGAACGGCGATGGCTCGCTCGGGCCTTCGGTGGTCTGATGCAGCCCGGGGTGGTCGTTTTTGCAATCGGCAACCGCAGCCGCGGCGACGATGCCATCGGGCCGCTGCTGCTCGAACGCCTGGCGCCCTGGCTCGCCGCGGAGGTGCCGACAGGCGAGTTCGAGCTGATCGAAGACTACCAGCTGCAGATCGAGCATGCGCTCGACCTGCAGGGCAAGCGGCTGGCGCTGTTCATCGACGCCGGATGCGGTACGGCCGCGCCGCTCGAGTTCTACGCCATCGGCCCGGCGCGAGCGCCGGTCGCACGCAGCACGCACGAGTTACCGCCGCAGGGAGTGCTGGACGTCTATCGACAAGTCGCGCTCGCCGAACCGCCGCCATCGTTCGTGCTGTGCGTGCGCGGCGAGCGCTTCGAGCTCGGAGAAGGGCTGAGCGGCCCGGCCGAGGCGCATGTGGAAGCGGCTTGGCGGCAACTGACGCTGCTTTGCCGTCAGCCCGATGCGGCGCTCTGGCGCGCCATGGCTAAGAACCTGTTCCAAAATGAGGGGATACCTCCCCTCATGCTCCCCTAGATCGGCCCGTTGCAAAATGCATTTTGCAACGGGTTCTAACAATCCCGGCTCCGGCGCGGCATAATCACGGCATATGAACACACACCATGCATTCGACCGCAGGGCGCAATCCGGCCGGCTTGCCATCCGTCTCGCGCTGGTGCTGATCGTCGTTGCCTTGCTCGCCGCAGCGGCGTGGTACCTGACGCGCCCGAAGCCGGTGGCGGTTGCAGTCGCCCTGGCCGACGTCGGCCGCGTGGAAAACACGGTGGCGAACACGCGCGCGGGTTCGGTCATGCCCTGCCGGCGGGCCAAACTCGCGCCGCCCACAGGCGGGCGCATCGAGCGGCTGAACGTGACCGAAGGCGACAGGGTGCGCCCGGGCCAGGTGCTGCTCACGCTCTGGAACGACGACCTCACCGCGCGCGAGCGGCTGTCGCGCGAGCAAATGCAAACCGCCAAGGCGCACGTGCGCGAAGTGTGCGAGCTGGCCAAGGCCTCGGCGCGCGATGCGCGGCGCGCGCGCGATTTGAGGGCGCGCAACTTCGTTTCGCAGGAGGCGGTGGAGCGCGCCGATGCCGATGCGTCGGCGAAGCAGGCAAGCTGCGATTCGGCCGGGACCCAGGTGGCGGAGGCTGAAGCGCGCATTCAGGGGTCGCGCGCGGACACGGACCGCACGGTGCTGCGCGCCCCCTTCGCCGGCATCGTCGCCGAGGTCAATGGCGAGTTGGGCGAATACCTGACGCCGTCTCCGCCGGGTATTCCGACGCTGCCTGCGGTGGACCTGATCGACGACTCCTGCCTCTACGTTTCCGCGCCGATTGACGAGGTGGACGCGGCGCAGCTCAAGGTCGGCATGACTGGCCGCGTCACGCTGGATGCCTACCGCGGACAGCACTTCGCCGGCAGGGTGCGCCGCATCGCGCCCTATGTGCTGGCGGTGGAGAAGCAGGCGCGCACGGTGGAGGTGGAGGTCGAATTCGACCGGCCTGGCGAGGCAAAACATCTGCTGGTTGGCTACAGCGCGGACATCGAAATCGTCGTTACGGGTCACGACAACGTGGTCCGCATCCCGACTCCCGCGCTGATGCCGGGCAACCGGGTGCTGGTGCTCAGCGCAGGCGGGGTGCTGGAAGAGCGCAAGATCGAAACGGGCCTGGCCAACTGGGAGTTCACCGAAGTGAAAGCCGACCTGAGTCGGGGCGACAGGGTTGTCACCTCGCTCGAGCGCGAGGGCGTCAAGGCCGGCGCCCGCGCCGTGGCGGAGAAAGCCGTGGCGGAGAAGAAGGAGGCCGCCAAGGCCCAAACGCAATGATCCGTCTCACCGGCATCGAGCGCACTTTCCTGGTGGGCGGCGAGGAGGTTCACGCCTTGCGCGCCGTGAACCTTGCGATCACGCGCGGCGAATATCTGTCCATCATGGGTCCCTCCGGATCGGGCAAATCGACGCTGCTCAACATCGTCGGTCTGCTCGACCGCCCGAATGCCGGTACCTACGAGCTCGACGGGGGCAACGTCACGGATCTCAGCGACGACGAGCTGGCGCGGGTGCGGCGCGAGAAAATCGGTTTCGTGTTCCAGTTTTTCCACCTGGTGCCGCGCCTGACCGCGGTGCAGAACATCGAGCTGCCGATGGTCCTGGCGGGCATCGATCCGGCCGAGCGAAGGCCGAGGCTCGAGCGCCTGCTCGCCGAATATGGTCTGCAGGAGCGCGCCAGCCACCGTCCCGATCAGCTCTCCGGCGGCCAGTGCCAGCGGGTGGCAATTGCGCGTGCCATGGCCATGGGACCGACCGTGATCCTCGCCGACGAGCCCACCGGCAACCTCGACCGTCATACGGGGCAGGAAGTGCTGAGCGTACTGGAGCGCGTGCATCATAACGGCGGAACCGTGGTGATCGTGACCCATGATCCTGAGATCGGCGCGCGCTCGCACCGGCGGCTGCGCATGCTTGACGGAGCCATCGTCTCCGACGAAAAGGGCTGATCATGCGTGTCGTCGATCTGCTCAATTTCGCCTGGCGGGTGGTACGCGGCTCGCCGGCGCGCACGCTCCTGATCCTGCTCGCCATGGGCATCGGCGTTGCCGCCGTGGTGGTGGTGACCGCGCTCGGAGAAGGGGCGCGGCTGTATATAGCGAACCAGTTCGGCTCGCTTGGCAGCAACCTGATCATCGTTTTGCCCGGCCGCAGCGAAACGGCCGGAGGCATGCCCGGAGTGCTGGTGGGCAAGACGCCGCGTGATTTGACGCTCGAAGACGCGCTCGCACTCAAGCGCAGCCATGCGGTTCGGCGCTTTGCCCCTCTGATCATCGGTGCGGGCGACGTGCGCGCCGGCGCGCGCAGCCGCGAAACGCCGGTGCTCGGATCGACGGCGGAACTGATGGACATCCGGCACATGGAAATGGCGCAGGGGCGGTTCCTGCCGGAAGGCGATCCGCGCCACAGCCAGCCCGTTTGCGTTATCGGCGCCAAGGTGGCGAGCGAGTTGTTCGGGTCCCGCCCGGCTCTGGGGGAATGGGTGCGCGTCGGCGACCGCCGCTTTCGCGTGATCGGCATCATGGCGACGCAGGGCGAGTCGCTCGGAACGAATAGCGACGAAATCGTGATCGTGCCGCTGGCCGCGGCGCAAGCGCTGTTCAATACCGAGGCGCTGTTCCGCGTCCTGGTCGAGGCCAAGAGCCGGGAGCAGATCCCGGATGCCAAGGCCGATGTCGAGGAGATCATCCGCCTGCGCCATGAAGGCGAACGCGATGTCACGGTGATCACCCAGGACGCCGTGCTCGCCACCTTCGACCGCATCCTGAACGCGCTGACCCTGACCGTGGCGAGCATCGCCGCCATCAGCCTGGCGGTGGCCGGAATCCTGATCATGAACGTGATGCTGATCGCGGTGACGCAGCGGCGGCGCGAGATCGGTCTGCTCAAGGCGCTCGGCGCCACAGGGCAGCAGATTCGGCTGGTGTTTTTCACCGAGGCGATGCTGCTCGCGTCAGGCGGCGCCGTGGCCGGCCTCGCAGTCGGTGAGCTGGGCCGCAGCATCGTCGCCCAGGTATATCCGGCGATTCCGTTCCAGGCGCCGTGGTGGGCGCTGGTGGCGGCGCCTGCGACTGCGGTGATCACCGCGGTGCTGTTTACGCTGGCGCCGGCACGGCGCGCCGCCATGCTCGATCCGGTGCAAGCGCTGTCGCGCAGGTGATCATGCGCTACGCCGATTTCGTCAGCTTCACCTACGCTTCCTTGAGGGCGCAGCGGCTGCGCACGGCGCTTACCGCGCTCGGCATTGCCGTTGGCATCGCCGCGGTCATCCTGCTCACTTCCATCGGCGAGGGCCTGCACCGCTTCGTCATCGCGGAATTCACCCAGTTCGGCACCAACATCATCAGCGTCAGCCCGGGACGCGTCCAGACTCACGGGGCGTCGCTCGGCGCGGTGAATACGGTGCGGCCGCTAAGCATCGACGATGCCCTGGCGTTGCGCCGCGCGCCCTACGTGCAGTTGTCCGACCCGGTGGTGCAGGGCAACGCCGAAGTCGTGTATGGCGGCAAGAGCCGGCGCGTCACGCTCTACGGCGTCGGTCCCGACTTTGCGCGCGCACTGCAGATGCGCGTGGCTAGCGGCGAATTCTTGCCGCCGGACGATCCGCGCAGCGCGCGTGCTTTCGTGGTGCTCGGCTCCAAAGTGGCGCGCGAGCTGTTCGGCGGCGACAATCCCCTGGGCAGCCGTATCCGTGCCGGCGGCGAGCGCTATCGCGTCGTCGGCGTGATGCAATCAAAGGGCCAGGTGCTCGGCTTCGATCTCGACGATACCGTCTACATACCGGTTGGGCGGGCGCTCGAGATGTTCAATCGCGAGAGTCTGCAGGAGATCCACGTGGTCTACGAGCCGACCGCGCCGCTGGCCGAAGTGGAGGCCGGCATCAAGCGCATCCTGATCGCGCGCCACGGCGCGGAGGATTTCACCGTCACCCCGCAACAGAAGATGCTGGACGTGTTCGGCACCGTGCTCGACGCGATCACCTTTGCGGTCGCTGCGATCGGCGGCATTTCGCTGGTGGTCGGCGGCGTCGGCATACTCACCATCCTCACGATCGGCGTAGCCGAACGCACATCCGAGATCGGCCTGCTGCGCGCCGTCGGGGCCACGCGGCGCGGCATCCTGCTGTTGTTTCTAGGGGAGGCGGCGCTGCTGGCGGTGCTGGGCGGCACGGCCGGACTGGTGCTCGGCTGGGGAGTCGCGCTCGCGCTGCACGTGGTGCTGCCGGCGCTGCCGGTGCATACGCCATGGAGCTACGCGGCGCTGGCGGAATTGGTCGCGCTGGCCGTGGGATTGGCCGCCGGCGTGCTGCCGGCGCGGCGGGCCGCGCATCTGGACCCGCTCGAAGCGTTGCGCAGCGAGTAGCCGGTAGCTCTGTTGTCGCGCTACCGCGATAGCTGGTACATTAACATTTATGAAAAACAAAAATTCGCGGCAGCTGGGCTGCGCCGGTGCCGGCTTCTCGACCAGTGCGCCGAAGCGATGAATTCGTCTCACGCGCTGCTATCTGTGTTCCAGGCTCACGCGATCGACCGCGTGTTCCTGGTCCCGGGCGAAAGCTACCTCGGCATTCTGGATGCGCTGTACGACTTCCCCGGCATCGACGCGGTGACCTGCCGCCACGAGTCCGGCGCGGGATTCATGGCCGTGGCCGACGGCAGACTCACAGGGCGGCCCGGGATTGCGCTGGTCAGCCGGGGCCCGGGGGCGACCAATGTGTCGATCGCGGTGCACACCGCCCAGCAGGACGCGGTGCCCATGATCCTGATCGTGGGGCAGGTGCCGCGAGCGGATCTGCGCCGCGAGGCGTTCCAGGAGATCGACTATCAGCGCATGTATGGCACGATCGCGAAATGGGTGTTCGAAGTCACCGACCCGCGCCAGCTTGCCGAAGCCGCCTTCAAGGCGATCCGCGTTGCAACCTCGGGCACCCCGGGGCCGGTGGTGCTGGTGGTACCGGAGGACTTGCAGCAGCAACAAGTCGCGCAGCCGCGATGGATTGCGCACGCACACGCGAGCACGAAACCGGACGATCAGACCCTGCGCCAATTGCTGCGCCAAGTTGAGGCGGCGGAGCGGCCCTTGATCGTCGCCGGCGGAAGCTTCGAAAAACCGGGAGGACGCGAGGCGCTCTGCGCCCTGGCCGAGGCGCGGCAGATCCCGGTCGCGCTGTCGTTCCGGCGCCACGACCTGTTCTCCAACCGGCACCCGCTCTATGTGGGCGAACTCGGGCTGGCGAATCCGAAAGTCCAGATCGACGCCTTCCGCCAAAGCGACCTGATACTCGCGCTGGGTACCCGCTTTGGCGACATCACCAGCCAGGGATACAGCTTTCCCGACCTGCCACGGCCGGCGCAGACGTTCGTGCATGCCTACGCCGACGCTCACATGGTCGGGCTTCACTTCGCGCCGGATTTCGGTTTGGTGTGCGATCCGATCGAACTCGCGCGCGCGCTGACCCCTGCCGGGAGGCCGGACGCGCCACAGGCTCGCGCCGCCTGGGCCGGACGGCTCAAGGAAATTTTCGAAGCCCACGCCGCCTGGCCGCAACGCAAGGCCGAGGACGGCATCGATTTCGCGCAGGTGGTCAAGGCCGTGCGCGAGCAGGCGAGCGCCGATGCCATTGTGTGCCTCGACGCAGGAACTTTCGCGGCTCCGGTCTACCGCCATTTCGGCTTCGTGCCGCCGCAGCGGCTCATGTCGCCCCTATCCGGCACCATGGGCTACGGCACGCCTGCTGCAATCGCGTCGCAACTGCGTTTTCCCGGACGGCAGGTGATCTGCATGGTGGGCGACGGCGGATTCATGATGACCGGCAACGAGATGATTGCCGCGGTCGAGCGCAAGCTTCCGATCCTGTTCATCCTCGCCAACAACGCCAGCTACGCCTCGATTCGCGTTCAGCAGGAACTGCATTACCCGGGCCGGGTGATCGGCACCAATCTGTTCAATCCGGACTTCGAGCAGCTCGCGCGCGCCTTCGGCATGCAGGCGCAGCGCGTTGAGCGTCCCGAAGAAGTGGCAAGCGCAGTCGCAAGCGGCATGGCCGGAGACGGACCCCACTTCATCGAGGTCAAGACGAGCCTTTCGGTCAGCCTGCCGGAGCGGCGCTCGTAGGGGCAGTTTTAGAATTACTGCAGTTGGCCCTGACTCAAGGGAGCATGAGGGGAGGCGCCCCGAAGGAAGTCCCCTCGGGGGATATCCGGTCGTTTTCCAATCAGCACCTAGCGGCCAAAGATCCCGCGCAGCACCTTCACCCCTTCTTCCACCGCATCGGCGGGGGTGGGAGCCTGCGGGGGCGGCGTATCCGCCTGCGGCGAGGGCTGCGCGGCAGGTTCCGACCCGCGCTGGGGAGAGGAAGTTCTGCCGCGGCGCCCGCCGCCTTCGCGCTCGGCGAGCATGGTCATCGCGGTGGACTTGAGCCGCAGTTTCACCGCCCACTCCTGTACCCATACTTGCTTCGGATCCTTCGGCCGCGGCGGATGCACTAGGTTCAGCTCGTTGCCGTAGGCGATGAAATTCAACATTGCAGCATCGCTCTTGAACACGCCGGCGGGAACGCTGCACTCGGTGGTCTGCGGTGGCATTACCACTTTCTCGCGAATTAGGCGCTCGACTTCGGCGGGCGGGATGTAGTCCATGAGCACTTGCCCCATTTCCTGCACTTCGCTCGAGGACCAAGTCACCATGTCGTTCTCGCTTTCTCCCTGACCCATTGCCGTGGCGAAGTAGCCGGTCGCCGTAGGTACGGCTTTCCACCTCACCGCGTATGCGCCGCTCGAAGTCTTGTGTATCGGGTCGAAGGCGACGGCATCCATGAAATCATACCGCTCGTCGACCGCGAACCGGATCTCGGGCAAGTAGTTGCCGCTGACGGTGTGATCGCCGCGCAGCGAGCCGTTTGCGGGTACCGGGCGCGAGTCCTCCTCATTGTGCCAGGTGCCGTAAGTGCGGTTGCGGCCGGGCGCGGGCCCGCGCGGCCGCGTGATGCCACGGCTGCGGAATGCGCGTGCGGCATCCTGTGAATTCATATTGGCAAAGTTGATGATCACCGGCTGGCCGGCGCGCACCGTCTCACCGCAGCCCCAGTAGATCAGCATTCTGCCCTTGGGGCGTTCGTATTCGCGTTCCTCGTCGACCTCGCGCACCGGCGCGCGTTCGATGCGCGGTGTGACCAGCGGCAGGCTGGGGCCCATAGCCAGTCCGGGCGGGATGGCGTGCGCTGCGCGCGGTTCGCCGCGGGCCGGTTGCGTCGAGACGAGGTCGAGCTTCATCCGTTTGCCGCCTTGCATCCCGGGCGGCATCATACCGGCCATGCCGGGTGGCATTTCCATGCCCATGCCGCCCGCGGTCTCCACGTTCAGCCAGTAGGTTGCGATGGGCGGCTTGATCTGTTGCGTTTGTGCGAGCCCGGGCAGCGGGAGGGCGGCTGCCAGGGTCGCGGCAAGAATGCGCGATTTCATCGGGGACCTTTCCTTTCTCTTGTTCGATATTCGAATTATGCACCTCGGCGGCTGCCCACGCATCCGCGCGCGGTCGGGGGGCAAAGCCCGGCTTTGTCGGGCAAACCGCGATCGACGGGCGTGAATAGTCCCCCAAAGCCACAAAATCGCCTGGTTGAAAGTTTATTTCATGAAAATCGGCACCGTCTTTGACTTTTATCAAATTGCCGGTCTGGAGCAGACGTTACATTAAGTCACCCTTTTGCTGATTTCCTCCCATCCTTCTGGGCAAAAGGGTTCTTGCGGACACTCGATTGTCTAAATTCGAGTGTCCGTTTTCTTTTCCGGCCGCGACTCTGCCAGGCAGCGCCGGTCCGGACGCCGGGTTGATTTTCATCAACATTTGCGCCTAGACTCCGCGCTATGGTGCAAGCATGGTGCCGTGACGCGGGAACTGCTCGGTGAGCGCCATGGTCGGGCGGGCGTTCGGCCTGACCGGTGAACCGAGGGTGAACCGAGCGACATGTAACGGGCGGATGCCTGGCGCACGAGCCGCTCCCGGCGCCGGCCATGCAAATGGAAGGGATACCAATGAGCTACAAGACGATCCTTGTTCACATCGACCGGGGCAAACGCTGTTCGGTGCGAGTCGAAGTCGCCATCCGCCTTGCGCGTCAGCACGATGCGCATCTGGTTGGATTGCATGCGCTGGCGCCGTTTGAACCCCCCGGCTATGTACTGGCGGAGATGGGTCCCGCGATCATTGAGGCCCAGCGGCTCGTGGCCGCGACCGAGATGGCGCGAACCGAAGGCGAGTTCACCAAGCAGGTGTCGGCCGCGGGCCTGCGCAACGTGGAGTGGCGCACCGCCATCGACGATCCGGTCGATGCGATGACTTTGCACGCGCGCTACGCCGATCTGGTCGTGATCGGCCAGACGGATGCTGCGGATGGCTCGCATGTACCGGCGGATTTCCCGGAGCGGCTGATGCTCGCCGCCGGCCGGCCAGTGCTGATCCTGCCCGGCGTCGGCAGCTTTGCCACGGTGGGCAAGCGCATTCTCGTTGCCTGGAATCCGAGCCGCGAGGCCACGCGCGCGGTCACCGATGCGATTCCTCTGCTGCAGCTGGCCGATACGGTGCATGTCATGGCGGTGAACCCGAAGGCCGGCGAACACGGCACCGTGGCCGGCGCCGATATCGGGCTCTATCTCGCGCGCCACGGCGTGCGCGTCGAAGTCAAGACGGACCACGGCGCCGAGATCGACGTGGGCAACGAGTTGCTATCGCGCGCCGCGGACCTCGACGCCGATCTCATCGTCATGGGCGGTTACGGCCATTCGCGGCTGAAGGAGTGGGTGCTGGGCGGCGCTACGCGCACCATTCTGGAATCGATGACGGCGCCGGTGCTGATGTCGCACTAAGGGGCGGTGCAGATCCGCATCCGCGCGATTGCGCACCGACCTCCATCGCGCCCGGCGCGCCGAGTGCGATAACCACGACGCCGCGTTGCCCGACGGCCCTGTGCCGGTCGCGATGGCGCCGCGGCGTGCTTCCGGATGCGGTATTGCCCTGGGTGCCGCCGGATATTCGGAGTTTCTCCGATCCGGCTTTCAAGACGCTCGCCAGACTTGACAGTTCCCTCGCTTGGCACTACAAATCGGCCCCTTCGAGGAGGCAATGCGGAGACGGCGTTTTTGCACCGGCATCGGTCTTCTGTCTGTCTTTTTCGTGGATAATTGAGGGTTGGCTAATTTTTAGAGGCGTCATTATGAACACCAAGACGTACGTGTACGCGTTCGAAGAGGGCGACGGCAAGAACAAGATCCTGTTAGGCGGCAAGGGCGCCGGCCTGTGCGAAATGACGCAGATCGGCCTGAATGTGCCGCCGGGGTTCACCGTGACCACCGAGGCGTGCCTCGCCTATCTCGATACCAACCATCTGCCCGACGGTCTGATGGAGGAAGTCAAGGTTCATATGGCGGCGCTGGAAAAGAAGACGGGCAAGGGATTCGGCAGCGGCAAGAACCCGCTGCTGATTTCGGTGCGCTCCGGCTCGGCGATGTCCATGCCCGGGATGATGGATACTATCCTCAATCTCGGCCTCAACGAAGCCTCCCTGCAGGGGCTGATCAAGCAGACCGCGAACCCGCGCTTTGCCTACGACGCGTACCGCCGCTTCATCCAGCTTTTCGGCAAAATCGCGCTGGGCATCGACGACGAACATTTCGACGACAAGATGGCGGCGCTCAAGCGCAAATACGACGCGCGCCTGGACCTGGACCTCGGCACCGAGCAGCTGAAGGAACTTGCCGGTGAATTCCTCGAAATCGTCAAGCGCCACTCCGGCAAGCCGTTTCCGCAAGACCCTTACGAGCAACTCGAGATTTCGGTAGGCGCGGTGTTTCGCTCCTGGATGGGCAAGCGCGCGGTGGACTACCGCAAGCAGTTCAAGATCACCAAGGATATGGCCAATGGCACCGCGGTCAGCGTCTGCACCATGGTGTTCGGCAACATGGGCAGCGATTCGGGCACGGGGGTGGGCTTCACCCGCAATCCCGGCACCGGCGAGAACGTGATCTACGGCGAATATCTGGTCAATGCCCAGGGCGAGGACGTGGTCGCGGGCATTCGCACGCCCAAGCCGATCGCCGAGATGGAACAGGAAATGCCGGAGATTTACCGCCAATTGGTGGAGCTGCACAACCGGCTGGAGTCGCATTACCACGAAGTCCAGGATTTTGAATTCACCATCGAGCGCGGCACGCTTTACTGCCTGCAGACCCGCAACGGCAAGATGAATGCCCGCGGCATGGTGCGCACCTCGGTCGAAATGTTCAACGAAGGCCTGATTTCCAAGGAGCGCGCACTGCTGCGCATCGAGCCTCCGATGCTGGAACAATTGCTGGTGCCGCAACTGTCGCCGAATTTCCACGGCAAGTCCCTGGCGCAAGGCCTGCCCGCTTCGCCCGGCGCGGCCTCCGGCAAGATCGTGTTCGACGCCAACACCGCCGAGGCGCGCGGCAACGCAGGCGAGAAGGTAATCCTGGTGCGCGAGGAGACCAAGCCGGACGACATCCACGGTTTTTTCCGGGCGCAGGGCATCCTTACCAGCCGCGGCGGCAAGACCTCCCATGCCGCGGTGGTCGCGCGCGGCATGGGCAAGCCCTGCGTCTCCGGCTGCGAGCAGATCGTGATCGACGACAAGGCGCGCAGCGCGGTCATCGGCGATACCACCCTGCATGAGGGCGACGTCATTACCATCGACGGCGGCACCGGTCACGTCTATGCCGGCGAAGTGCCGACTGTGGAAGCCGAGTTTTCGGAAGAAATGGGCACGCTGCTGGCCTGGGCGGACGAGGTGGCGGAACTGAAGGTGATGGCCAACGCCGACACCCCGGAGGACGCGATCCGCGCGCGGGAGTTCGGCGCCGTGGGAATCGGCCTGGTCCGCACCGAGCGCATGTTCAACAGCACCGATCGCCTGCCCATCATGCAGGAAATGATCCTGGCCGAGACGGTGGAGGAACGCCAGGCGGCGCTCGACCGGCTGCTGCCGATCCAGCGCTCGGATTTCAAGGGAATCTTCAAGGCGATGAAGGGGCTGCCGGTGACGATACGCCTGCTCGATCCGCCGATGCACGAATTCCTCCCGACCGCGGCGCAGCTCGAGCTGGAGATCGCCCACCTGCACCATCTGCGCGACACGATCAAGGGCCTGGAGGAGTTGCCGGACACGCTGAAGCTGCTCAATCCCAAGCTGTACCAGCAATATGCCGACGGCCTGAACAAGCTCATGGGTGCGCTGCAAACCTTCAAGGGATCGCATCTGGAGGAGGACGCAATCGGCAAGAAGGAAGTGGTCCTGAAAAAGGTACGCGCGCTGGCCGAGGTCAACCCGATGCTGGGACACCGCGGCGTGCGCCTGGGCATCACCTATCCGGAAATCTACACGATGCAGATCCAGGCGATTCTCGAAGCCGCGGCCCTGTGCGCCCGGGAAGGTATCGAAATCTATCCCGAGATCATGGTGCCGCAGGTCGCCACGGTGGAAGAGCTTATGCGCATCCACAGCAAGGTCCAGCGCATCCACAAGGTGGTGGAACTGACCCACGGCATCAGCGTGAAATTCAAGTTCGGCTCGATGCTGGAAGTGGTGCGCGGCTGCCTGCGCGCGGGCCGCATGGCTCAAGACGCGGAGTTCTTCTCTTTTGGCACCAATGATCTGACCCAGGCTACGTTTTCGTTCAGCCGCGAGGATGCGGAAAACAAGTTTCTGCCGGCCTACCTCGAGACCGGCATCCTGCAGGATAACCCGTTCGAAGTGCTCGACATCAAGGGAGTCGGGCAACTGATGAAAATGGCGGTCGAGAGCGGCCGCCAGACGCGGCCGGATCTGAAGGTTGGCATCTGCGGCGAGCATGGCGGCGATCCCGCCTCGATTCATTTTTGCCATCGCATCGCAATCAACTACGTGTCCTGCTCCGGCCCGCGCGTGCCGATCGCGCGCCTGGCGGCGGCGCAGGCCAAGCTGCTGGAGGGGAGTTTCAAAGATCCGAACTGAGCACCTTCGTTCAATAGGCGGGTATGGCCTGGTTCGTCTACCTTATCGAGTGCAAGGACGGGAGCATCTACACCGGGATCGCCATAGACGTCGATGCGCGCTATGCCGCGCACGTCCGCGGCAAGGGCGCGCGTTATACCCGCTCGCACCCGCCGCGGCGCCTGCTCGCGGCCATCGAGTATCCAGATCGATCGGCCGCATCCAAAGCGGAGTACCAGATCAAGCGTTTGTCCCCGCGCGACAAGCGCGAGTTGGGCCGGCGGCACGGGGCCCGATGAATGCGCGCCGAGAGCAGCGGCGGCCATGGTGAAAATCTCCAATAACGTAACGATCCCGGCGAGGGAGATCGAGATCAGCGCCATTCGCGCCCAGGGAGCGGGGGGACAGAATGTAAACAAGGTTTCCAGCGCTATCCACCTGCGCTTCGACATCGGCGCATCATCGATCCCCGATCTATACAAAGAACGCCTGCTCAAGCTGAACGATCAGCGCATCACCAAGGAAGGCGTAGTCGTAATCAAGGCGCAACAGCACCGGAGCCAGGAGAAGAACCGGGAAGAGGCATTGCGGCGGTTGCAGGAACTCATCCGAAGCGTTGCCGTATCCCCCAAGCAACGCAAACCGACCAGGCCGACACGCAGTTCCCGGAAAAAACGCCTCGATAGCAAAACCAGGCGCGGCGAGGTCAAACTTGCCCGGGCCAAGGTCAGGGACAACGTCTAAGCGAACTGCCTGCGAAACCGCACCAAGCCGAGCGCGAACAAGGCGACGCCGATTGCGGCCATGGGAAGCACCGAATTCCACAGGATGCCGAACCCCGCGCCACGCAGCAGGATGCCATAGGCAATTTCGATATAGTGGCGCAGCGGCGAGAGATACATCAGCGAGCGCAGCCACGGCGGCATGCTCTCCATCGGCGTCCACGTGCCCGACAGCATCACGATCGGCATGACCATGAGCAGGACCACGAGGCCGACTTGCGCCGAGTTGCGCGCAAACGTGGCTGCCGCCAGTCCCAACCCGGCGTTGGTGAACGCGTACAGCGCGGTGAGCGCGAAAAACAGCGGCACGCTGCCGACGAAAGGCACGCCGTAGAACGGCATCATGATGCCGAACACGGCCACCGTGGTGCCGCAGAGCATGACCAGCATCATCGATAACAGCTTCGACAGCATGATCTGCAGCGGCGTCAGCGGCGACACCAGCAGTTGCTCGAGCGTGCCGCGCTCCTTCTCGCGGATCATCGCCGCGGCCGGAAGCAGGATGCAGGCTACGGTGACCATCGTCAGCAACTCGGAAATGGTGTTGAACCACTTGTCGTTCAGCCCCGGGTTGTACCACACGCGCAGCTCATTTCTGATCGCCGGCATCTGCCGCGGGTCGCCGCCGGCGCGAATGATATTGCGCCCGACCCAATCCTCGGAGTAACGGGCGACGATGCGCGCGGCGTAGCTCGAAGCCAGATAGCCGGTATTGGCCTGGCTGGTGTCGATCAATGCCTGCACATGCACAACCTGCTGCCGCCGCAAGGACTCGGTGAAGCCGGACGGTACCTCGAGAATCATCTGCGCCTCGCCCTGGTCGAGCAGGCGCAAGGCCTCGGCCGCCGAACCGACCTCGCCCGCAAGCCGGAAGCGCGGCTGCTGGAAGCGGTAGATCAGGTCGCGCGATGCGAGGCTCTGATCGGCGTCGTGCACGCGCACCGCCGAATCGCGCAGTTCATTGCTCGCGCCGCCGGCGGCAATGATGATGTTGGCGGTGAAGATGTAGACGGTGTAGATGAAAAGGGCGCGATCGCGCAGCAACTGCTTGATCTCCTTTTGCGACAGCACCGCAATCTGCCGCAGCCAGACCCGCGCGAGCGCCATGGTGCGCGTGGCCGGCGGGCTCATGTGCGCGTCCTCTTGTGGAACAGGAGGTAGCAAAGGAAGAATACTGCAGTCGCGTAGAACACGAACAGCAGCAGCTGCGGCCACAGCACGTCAAGTCCTACCGCCTTGAGGAACGCCCCTTTGACCACCGCGTTGTAGTACATCGACGGAAACGCGTGGGCGATGGCGTAGTTGCCACCGCTGAGCGAACTGACCGGAGTGATGAGGCCGGAAAACTGGATCGAGACGATGATCGACATCACCAGCGAAATGATCATCGCCGCCTGCTGCGTGCGCACCAGCAGCGAGATCAGCAGCCCGAGGCTGGTGGTGCACAGGATATAGAGCAGGGTGGCGAAGGCAAAGAACAGGAAGCTGCCCTTGAACGGCGTATGGAAATACAAGGTCGCCAGCAGCCACAGGATGCCGGCATTGATGCCGGAAATGGTCACGCTCGGCAGCAGCTTCCCGGTGAGAAACTCGGCGCGCGTGATCGTGGAAGTGCATACGTTGTAGATGGCGCCGGTCTCCTTCTCGCGCACCACGGATAGCGCCATCAGCAGAGGCGGCACCAGCATCAGGATCATCATGATCAGTCCCGGCGCAACCGACCAGATGCTGCGCACTTCCTGGTTGTAGAGGTAGCGCACATCGAGTACGACCGGGTGCAGCAGGCCGGCCGCGCGCTCGAGCGGCAGGCCGAGGCGCCGCGCGAGGTAGCCCGTCTGGATACTGGTGCTCGCTGCCAGGTTGATGGCTTCGACGTAGGCCTGGATGGTGCGGGTCGAAGTGGTAAACGTGCCGTCGATCAGCGTCTGCACCTGGCCGGAGCGGCCGGCGAGCAACTGCTGCTCGAACCGGGGCCCGATCACGATCACTACGCGCAGCTTGCGCTCGGCGAGCAGCCGGTCGGCGGCGTTTGCGCTCGGCAAGTAGCCTTGGAAGCTGAAGTAGCGCGACTCGATGAAATGGTGCGCATAGTCGCGGGAGAGCGGCGTGCGGTCTTCATCCACCACCGCAAAGGCGATGTTTTCGATGTCCTGGCTCATGCCGTAGCCGAAAACGAGCATCAGCATCACCGGCAGCAGGAAAGCGAGCAGGAAATAGATTCGGTCACGCAGGATTTCGCGCCATTCCCGCTGCGCCACTGCAAACACGCGTTCGAAGTTCATTGCATCGTCTCGCCGCGTTCGAGCCGCGTCACGTAGTGCACGAACACGTCCTCCATCGACAACGGCCGGCGCGCTATGCGCGTGACGCCGATGCCCGCCTGGGTCAGCAACTGGCGCAGGCGCGGGCCGGCGCTGTCCGGATCGGGTGCGAGCAGGTGTATGTGCTCGCCAAACAGCGCGGCGTCGCCGAAGCCGGCGCTGCGCAGCAGGCGAAGGGCGGGCAGCACCGGGCTGGCGCTGATTTCGAGCAGGTTTCCGGCTTCTTCCGTCACGCGCCGTTTCAATTCTGCCGGCGGGGCGTCGGCGACGATGCGGCCGGAGTACATCAGGGCCAGCCGGTCGCAGTGCTCGGCCTCGGTCATGTAATGGGTCGTGATCAGGATGGCCACGCCCTCGACGCGCGATAGATGGAACAGGATCTCCCAGAACCGGCGGCGCCCGACCGGATCGACGCCGGAGGTCGGCTCGTCCAGAAACAGCACCTGCGGACGATGCACCAGGGCGCAGCCGAGGGCGAGACGCTGGCGCAAGCCCATCGGCAGGCTGCCGGCGATCTGATGCTCGTACCCGGCAAGACCGCCGTCGCTGATGATCCAGGCGAGCCGGTCCTCGGTCTCGCTCCGGTCGAGCCCGTAGATGCCGGCGAACAGGCGGACGTTCTCGATCACCGTGAGGTCGGTGTAGAGGGAGAATGCCTGCGAGACATAGCCGATGCGCTGCTTGATCGCGCGCCCGGCGCGGCGCATGTCGACGCCGCCGACGGTGCCTTCGCCGGCGCTGGGCGGGAGGATTCCGGTCAGCATTTTGATGCAGGTGGTCTTGCCCGCACCGTTGGCACCGAGCAGCCCGAAGATCTCGCCTTGACGCACGCTGAAGCTGACGCGGTCCACCGCGCGGAAGTCGCCGAAATCGCGGGTCAGTTCGTGCGCTTCGATCGCGGCGCCGGTGAGCGGGGGAGGGCGGGCCGGAGAGGGCTCGCCGGCCGGCCGTGCAGCGGGCGCCGCGGCCGGCGCCGGCTGTTGTTCGCGCAGCGAGGCGATGAACACGTCCTCGAGCTCGGGTTCGGCGGTAAACAACTCGTGTACCGGGATATCGCCGAGCGTCGCCCTGATTTCGCGTTCGGCCGCAGCCGCGTCGCGCTGCTGCGCGAACACGTGGATCCAGGCGCCGAGCGCCTGCACTTGCGCGAATCCGGCCCGCAGGCGCGCGAGCGCATCGGCCTGGCGCCCGGTGCGCAGTTGCACCTCGACGCCGGGCACGCGCCGGCGCAGTTCCTCCGGCCGGCCTTCGGCGATGACGCGGCCCTCGTGCATCAAGGTCAGCCGGTGAAAGCGGCTAGCTTCGTCCATGTACGCGGTGGAGACCAGCGCGGTGGCGCCGCGCTCGTGCAGGATTTCCGACAGGATCAGCCAGAAGTCGCGGCGCGATATCGGGTCGACGCCGGTGGTGGGTTCGTCGAGTATGATCAACTCGGGCTCGTGAATCAGCGTGCACACGAGCGCCAGCTTCTGCTTCATTCCTCCGGACAGATGTTTCATCGCGCGGCGGCGGAACTGGGCGAGCCGGGTAATGGCGAGCAGGCGCTCTTTGCGCTCGGCCAGCGCTGCTGCGGGGACCAGGCGCAGGCGCGCAAAAAAATCGATGTTCTCATCGATCGAGAGCTCGGCATACAGGTTCTGCCCCAACCCCTGGGGCATGAATCCGAGGCGGTCTTTCACGCGTTCGGCCGCGGCCTCCGATACGAGCGAGGTGCCGAACACCTCGACTGTGCCTGCGTCGAAGCTGAGCACGCCGGCAATGGATTTCATCAGGCTGGATTTGCCGGCGCCATCCGGGCCAATGAGGCCGTAGATTTCGCCGCGACGCACATCCAAGTCGACGCCCGCGACTGCGGTGCGCTTGCCGTAGCGCTTGACGAATCCGGCGACGCGTACCAGCGCCGATGGCTCGGTCGCCGTTACCAGCGCGGCTTCGCCCACGCCGCATCCTCCTGCCAGCGGATCATCGCGTCAGCGGGCAAACCCGGGGTGAGCTTGTGCTCGGGGTTCCGGTCGAGATAGAGCCGGACCTCGTACATCAGCTTCACGCGCTCATCCGGCGTCTGCACCTCCTTGGGGGTGAATTCGGCGCGCGAGCCGATGTAGCGCACCGTCGCGGAAAACGGCTGCTGCGGGAACGCGTCGCTGTAGATCTGCGCGGGGAGCCCGCGCCGCACTTTGCCGATTTCGCGCTCCGGGACGAATACCTTGAGGTAAAGGCGGTCGAGGTCGACGAGCTCGAGAATCGGCGCGCCGGGCGTGATTACCTCGCCGCTGTTCGCGAACCGGCTGGTGACGATGCCGGCTGTGGGGCTCATGACGGTGAGATCGTCCAGCGCGCTTTGTGCTTCGGCGCGCTTCGCCTCAGCGGCGGCAAGCGCGCCTTGCGCGGCGGCGAGCTCCGCCTCCCTGACGCGGATACGCTCCGGCCCAACGCGTGCGTCGTTGACGGCCTGCTTCGAGCGTTCCAGGCCGGCCAGCGCCGCGTCGCGCTGCTCCTGGTGCGTCCTGAGTGCGAGTTCGGCGCGTTCGACGAACTGCGGCCCGACGAATTTTTCCGTTTCGAGCTTCTTTGCGCGGCCGAGGTCGCGCGCATCCTGTTCCCGCGCCACCTCGGCGCGCGCAAGCTCGGTCTGCGCCGAAATCACGCCGGCCTCGGTCGACGCGATCGCATGGGGCACCTCGCGCTGCAGCACCGCCAGGGTGGCACGCGCCGCGCCGACGCGTGCCCGCGCTGCCTCTATGTCGGCTTGCGCCTGCGCGAGGCGTGCGCGCGCAATGCCGTCGTCGATCTGCACCAGCACCTGGTTCGACTGCACGCTGTCGCCTTCGCGCACGGACAAGTCGACGATACGCCCGGCCATTTTGCTGGCAACGATGATAGTATCGCCCTCGATTCTGCCGTTCGCCTGGATCAGGCCTTCGGGCAATCCGCGCCGCCCCTGCGCCTGCCACAATAGCAGCGCTGCTGCGCCCGTCAGGATCGCTGCAAGCATGAACTGAACAGCGAATTTTCTACTGATGTTCAAGGCATCTCCCGCGCCAGTCTCGCATGACTGACTTGCCTCGGTTTGACACAGATCAAAGGTGCTTGGCAAGCTCTCGCGTAAATAATGCAATATAGTGGTGTCGCGGTTTTGCGGCAGGCGCTGGTTGAGGCGCTCTCTCGAACAGGTGGGCACATGAGCATGGAAAAACGCATCGTGATCGCGTCGCTCGCGCTGGGGCTGGCAGGGCTGTCCGGGGCGCAGGCGGCCGCCGACGCGGAGCGCGGCAAGATTCTGTACGAAACGCGCTGCAGCGCCTGCCATGCGAGCAGCGTGCACCAGCGCAGCGCGCGCAAGGCAAAGTCGTTCGGCGGCGTTCGAGTGCAGGTGGTGCGCTGGAGCACCGAAGTCGGCGGCAGTTGGAGCGGGGATGAAATCGACGACGTCACGCTGTATCTCAACCAGCGCTATTACCGATTTCGCTGCCCGCAGAGCGTGTGCAAGGCCAATCAGGCGTCGCTCGCACGCTGAACCGGGGCCGCGCCGCCATGCCAATGAACCGGCGCTCGCCGTACCGTTCCGGTTGCACGCATGGTGCTATGCTGCGCTCTATTCTGTTTTCCGGAGAATGAAATGACACGCGCTCTCGTGAGTATGATGAAGAAGCCAAAGCTGCTGTCCCTGATCATCGCTTTTTGCGCCGGTCTCGTTCCTTGGGCGGCTCAGGCGCAAGGCGCATATCCGAACAAGCCAGTCACCCTGGTACTGCCGTTTCCGCCGGGCGGCAGCACCGACATCGTCGCACGCACCATCCAGCCCAGGCTGTCCGCGTTGCTTGGCCAGCCGGTGCTGGTGGACAACCGCTCCGGCGCCGCCGGCGTGATCGCCACCAATTACGTCGCCAAGTCCGCGCCCGACGGGTACACGCTGTTCCTGTCCTTCGACACGCATGCGATCAATCCGATCGTGTACAAGGACCTTCCCTACGACACCTTCAAGGATCTGGTGCCGGTGACGTTGCTGGTGCGCTTTCCGCTGGTGATGGGCGCTTACGGCGGATTGCCGGCGAACAACCTGAAGGAGTTCATCGCGTTGGCCAGGAGCCAGCCGGGCAAACTCAATTACGCCTCCACCGGCCTGGGCAGCATGAACCATCTGCTGGCGGAAAACCTGAAGAGTCTCGCCGGCATCGACGTGCTGCATGTGCCCTACAAGGGCGGCGGGCCCGCGATCCAGGCCATGCTCACCGGCGAGGTCGCATTCTGCTTCTTGAGCTACGCCGCGCAAAAGGGGCAGATGCAGGCAGGCAAATTGAAACCGCTGGCGGTGACCGGAGCCAGGCGCATGGCGGATCTGCCGGATGTGTCCACCGTAGCCGAAAGCGGCTTTCCCGGGTTCGAGGCGTACTCCTGGATCGGCATTTTTGCGCCGGCCGGCACGCCGGATGCGGTGATCAAGCGCCTGCACCAGGACTTCACCGCGACTTTGCAGGATCCAGAGGTGAAAAACAAACTGGTTGCCGCCGGCTTCGAACCCGTAGGCAGTACGCCGCAGGAACTGGGCCAGTTTGTGCGCCGCGAATATGACAAGTGGGCGAAATTTGTAAAAGAAGCGAAGATTCGCTTCGAATAGAAAAAAAGAGTTCGGTATGACCCAGATCACCGGCGGCGAAGCCTTCGTGCGCATGCTGCAACTGCATGGCGTAAAGCACATCTTCGGTCTGTGCGGTGACACTTCGCTGCCGTTCTACGACGCCATGTACCGGCTGGAGCACGGAATGCAGCATATTCTCACCCGCGACGAGCGCTCCGCCGCCTATATGGCCGACGGCTATGCGCGCGTGTCCGGCCGTGTCGGCGTGTGCGAAGGACCAAGCGGCGGCGGCGCGACCTACATCCTCCCCGGCGTTGTCGAAGCGAACGAGTCCTCCATCCCGGTGCTGTGCTTCACGTCGGACATCTCGGTGTCGGCGCGCGGCAGGTACGCGCTCACCGAACTCGACCAGCAGGCCTTGTTCCGGCCCTTGACCAAGTGGAACACGGTACTCGATACCGGCGCCGACATCCCGCGCGTGCTGCGCAACGCGTTCAAGCAGATGACCACGGGCAGGCCGGGCGCGGTGCACATCGGCTTTCCCTACGACGTGCAAAAGCAAATGGTCGATGAAGCCGATATCTGGGGCGATGCGAGCCTGAATCAATTCCCTTCGCGCCGCGATTGCGCCGATCCGGCGGCGATCGCGGAAGCGGCCAAATTGCTGATCGCAGCCGAGCGGCCGCTGTTCATCGTCGGCGGCGGGGTGGTGATCTCGGGCGCGGAGGCAGAACTCGTCGCCTGCGCCGGGCGGCTCGGCGCGCCGGTCGCGACCACCATCAGCGGGCAGGGCAGCATCGGCGATGCGCATGCGCTCGCCCTGGGCGTGGTGGGTTCCAACGGCGGCACCCTGCCCACGCGCGCGCTGGTGCAGGCCGCCGATCTGGTTGTATTCGTAAGCTGCCGCGCCGGCTCGGTCACCACCGAACGCTGGCGCTATCCCGCGCCGGGCAAGGTAGCGGTGATTCAGCTCGACATCGATCCGGCCGTGATCGGCGCCAACTACCCGGTGGCGGTAGGCCTGGTGGGCGACGCGAAGCTGACGCTTGCCGCCTTGCGTGACGAACTGGATGCCTCGGGAGCGCGTGCGCGCGGCTGGGGTTCCGATGCGGTGGCGGCGGCGAAGCGGGAGAAGTTCTCCGCTTTTCGCCTGCTCGCCGAAGCGAACGAACGCCCGATCCGGCCGGAGCGCGTGGTGGCCGAACTCAATCGCGTGCTGCAAGACGATGCCGTCGTGGTCGCCGACCCGGGCACGCCTTGCCCGTACCTTTCCGCCTATTACCAGAACGAGCTCACCGGGCGGCATTTGATCAGCAATCGCGCGCACGGCGCGCTGGGCTATTCCATGGCCGCCGCAGCCGGCGCCTATTTCGGCCGCCCGGGCGCGAAAATCGTTTCGGTCATGGGCGATGGCAGTTTCGGTTTCACCGTGGGCGAGTTGGAGACCATCTGCCGGCTGAAAATTCCGCTCGCCATGGTGGTGATTTCCAACTCGAATTTCGGCTGGATCAGGGCCGGCCAGAAAACAGGCTTCGGCGGGCGTTATTTCTCGGTCGATTTCTCGCGCACCGACCACGCCGCGGTGGCGAGCGCCTTCGGCGTCAAAAGCTACAGGGTGGAAGACCCGCAGAAGCTGCGCGACACGCTCAAGCTGGCGGTGGAGGCGAACGAACCGGTACTGGTGGATGTGCTGTGCCAGCCGCTCGAGGAGGCGAGGGCGCCGGTGAGCGAGTGGATCGCCTGAGCCGGAGTTGGCAAGCCGCTTTCCGCATAGCGGACGGAAACCCTTGCGGTACGCTGGCGGCAACGCGATAATCCCGGGCGCACAGCCTCTCCCTCAAACCCATCCAGACCCCGACATGACCCATATTCCCGCTTCAACCGCACTCTCGCGCTTTCGCGTCCTCGACCTGTCGCGCGTTCGCGCCGGCCCGACCTGCGTCAAGCAACTCGCCGATTTTGGCGCCGACGTGATCAAGATCGAATCGCCTCCGGGGGTGGACCCAAACGAAGGCATGGGCGGGCCGCGCAACGGCCCGGACTTTCAGAATCTGCACCGCAACAAGCGCGCGATGACGCTCAACCTCAAGCTGCCCGAGGGCCGCGAAGTCTTCGCCCGTTTGGCGCAGAAGGCCGATGTGGTGGTCGAGAACTATCGTCCCGACGTCAAGTTCCGCCTCGGCATCGATTACGAGTCGCTCAAGGCGATCAATCCGCGCATTATCCTCGCCAGCATCTCCGGTTTCGGCCAGGACGGACCCTACCGCGAGCGGCCGGGGTTCGATCAAATCGCCCAGGGCATGAGCGGCCTGATGTCGGTCACCGGTTTTCCCGGCCGGGGTCCGATGCGCACCGGCGCGGCGATCGCCGACGTCAGCGCCGGCCTGTTCGCCGCGCTCGGCATCCTGACCGCGCTGCTGGAGCGCGAGGTGTCCGGCCAAGGCCAGTGGGTGCAGTCGTCGCTGTTGATGTCCGGCATCGCGCTGCTCGATTTCCAGGCGGCGCGCTATCTGATGGATGGCGAAGTGCCGCCGCAGGTCGGCAACGATCATCCGACCAGCATGCCGACTTCGGCTTACACCACCGCCGACGGCTACATCAACGTCGCCGCATCCGGCGAGGGCATGTGGAAGCGGCTGTGCCAGGTGCTGGCGCGTCCGGACCTGCTCGCGCGCGCCGATTTCGAAGGCGCCGCCAATCGGGCCAAGAACCGTGTCGCGCTCAACGCCGAGCTGAATGCGGCGTTTGCGGCGAAGAAGAGCGACGAGTGGATACCCATCCTCAACGAGGCGGGCGTGCCCTGCGGGCCGATCTACAGCGTCGATCAGGTGTTCGCCGATCCGCAGGTGCAGCATCTGCGGGCTGCAGCGAAGGTAAAGCATCCGCTGCTGGGCGAAATTCGGCTGGTCAACCAGGCGGTCGGGCTGTCGCGCACGCCGGCAACAATGGTAAGCGCCACCGCCGAGATCGGCCAGCACACCGACGAGGTGCTGGCCGAAGTGGGCTACAGCGCCGCGGAAATAGCGGCGTTACGCAAGAACAAGGTTATCTGAGAGCTTGTTGCAAAATGAATTTTGCAACGGGCTGATTTAGGGGAGCACGAGGGGACGTATCCCCTCGTTTTGTTACAGCTAGAGGAGCGTCATGGCTGAACTCATCACACGCAAGGAAAACGCCGTCGGCTGGGTGATATTCTCGAACCCCGCCAAGTTCAACGCGGTCAGCCACGACATGTGGATGGCGCTGCCCAAGGCGGTCGCCGCATTCGACGCCGATCCCGAAGTGCGCCTGATAGTGATCACCGGCGATGGCGACAAGGCCTTCATTTCCGGCGCCGACATTTCGCAGTTCGAGAAGGCGCGCGGCAGCGCCGACGCGCAAGCGATCTACAACCGCGCGGTGGTCGACGCCTACGAAGCCCCGGGGAAATGCAGCAAACCGGTGGTGGCCAAGATCCGCGGCATCTGCATGGGCGGGGGCCTGGGGCTTGCCGCCGCGTGCGATGTGCGCATCGCTGCCGAGGACGCGGTGTTCCGCATGCCCGCGGCGCGCCTGGGGCTGGGCTACAACTTCACCGGCATCAAGCGCTTCGTGCAGCTCATGGGCGCGGCCAATACCTCTGACATTTTCTTCTCGGCGCGCAAATTCGGCGCGGCGGATGCGCTCGCCATGGGCTTCCTCAACCGCGTCGTGCCGGTCGCCGATCTGGACCGTGACGTGGCGGCCTACTGCGAGCTGCTGGTGGAAAACGCGCCGCTCACCATGGCCGCGGCCAAGTTCGCGATCCGCCAGACCGGGATGGACCCGGCTGCGCGTGAAATGGAGCAACTCGCGCGCATGCTCGAAGCCTGCTTCAACAGCGAGGACTACCGCGAAGGCCGCAAGGCCTTCATGGAAAAGCGCAAGCCGAAATTCCAGGGAAAATAGCCTCCGTTGTTGGCGAGCTGCGATGTTGCGCGGACGAGAGCCGTCTGCGTAATCGGCGATCTTGGATTACCCCCCCGCGCCGTCCTTGTTTTTATCCATAACCATGTTTTTGGTACGGATGCGCTTTTCATCCGTACCAAAAACATGGTTGGCGCGCGGAGCGCGCAATGGCCGTTTGTCGACGCAGGCGGTCGAATGAAGCCAGGTCGAACTGCGGCGCTCTAGCTTGCGCGGACGGCGACCCGTCCGCGCGGATCACCGATAGCGCGCGGATGAAAAGCGCATCCGCGCGCAATCGGCGATCTTGTATAACCCCCCTGCGCGCGAGGGCGCAAGCACCGCCTGGCCGCTAGCGGCAGACCAACACCGGGATCTTGCTGTGGATCAGGACCTTCTGCGTTTCGCTGCCCAGCACCAGGCCTGACAGTCCGCGCCGGCCGTGCGAGGCCATGAAGATCAGATCGCATTTTTTCTTCTTTGCAGCGTCGATGATGGCTTCGTAGGGGCTGTCGCTGACGACGTGGAAAACTTCGCATGGCACCTTCTCCACCTCCGCTTCGACTTCGATCGCGGACAAGCACTTGCGCGCCTGTTTCTGCGCGACTTCAGCCTGGGCCTCGGCCGAGGGCGCGCGCAGGATGTAGCCATCGCCATAGTAGGTCGAGGTGTAGTCCGGGGCAGCGTGAAAACCGGTGATCCTGGCGCCCAGCGCTTTGGCCAGTTTGACTGCCTGTTTGGCCGCCTTGGCCGAAAGCTTGGAGCCGTCGGTCGGAACGAGGATGTGTTTGAACATGTTGTCTCCTTGCTGATTGGTCGTTAAGCACTTGCCGCCGCGCTATCGAAACTATCCACTTCCGGGCGAAACGGCTTTCATCCAAGCTTAGATCGCCGTCCCCCTCCTGGTTTGATTAAAATCAATGCAAGCAGCAATGGCGTAACGGCGCGCTGCCAGGGCAAGCGCCGCGTCAGTCGTCCGTGCTGACGCTGCGGATGGTGACATTGCCCGATTTTTCGTCGTGTTCGAGCTTGACCAGCTTCCGCGCTTCGGCCTCGTCCAGCAGCTTGCCGAACGAGCGGAAACCGTAGAAGGCTTCGCTGAAGCCGGGGTTGCGCCGCTTCAGGGCCTGTTTGACCATCGAGCCCCAGATTTTCTCCTCCTCGCCGCGCTCGGCGATGAGCGCCTCGATGGTTTCCATGACGATATCCAGCGCCTCCTGCTTCTTGTCGTTCTCGTCCTGCGGCAGGGTCTTGGCGACCGCGCCGGCGGCGGCCTTGGGCGCGGGCTTCTTGCGCGACTGCTTTTTTGCCTTTTCGCGCGCCAGGTCGTCGTAATAGATGAACTCGTCGCAGTTGGCGATCAGCAGGTCGGAGGTGGAGTTCTTCACTCCCACGCCGATCACCGTCTTGTTGTTCTCGCGCAGCTTGGAGACGAGCGGCGAAAAATCGGAATCGCCGCTGATGATGACGAAGGTGTCGACGTGCGATTTGGTGTAGCACAGGTCCAGCGCATCGACTACCATGCGGATGTCGGCCGAGTTCTTGCCCGACTGGCGCACGTGCGGGATCTCGATCAGTTCGAACGCGGCCTCGTGCATGCCGGCTTTGAACTCGCGATAGCGCTCCCAGTCGCAATAGGCCTTTTTCACGACGATGCTGCCCTTGAGCAGCAGCCGTTCCAGCACCTTGGTGATGTCGAACTTGTCGTACTTGGACTCGCGCACCCCGAGGGCGACATTCTCGAAATCGCAGAACAGTGCCATGTTGATGTCGGCTGCTGCGGTCATGGTGATCTCCGGTAACAATGGGTTGTACGACGGTGGGTTGTGCGACAGTGGGTTGTACGGCGGGTTATGCGGCGGGCAGAGAGGGCCGGGCGCAGCGCTGGTGCGGGATGCATGCTGCGTTTTCTCCCTGCAATTGCCGCTATCCTAGCGCGGAATCGGTGCCGGCGGGCAATTCCCGCTCGCGCCCAAGTCTGCTACCATTGCCGGCATTATCCGAGGAGGAGCCATCATGTTGCGCAAATCCCTTGCACTTGCCATTGCGGCGCTGGTCTGCGGCCTGCCGCTGTCCGCCGTTTCCCAGCAGAAAGACAAGATCTCCGACGGTGTGGTCAAAATCGGCCTGATCCTGGACATGTCGAGCCTGTACTCGGACATCACCGGCGAGGGCAGCGTCACCGCCGCGCGCATGGCGATCGAGGACTTCGGCGGCAAGGTGCTGGGCAAGCCGATCGAGCTCGTCTACGCCGACCACCAGAACAAGGCCGACATCGCCGCCAACAAGGCGCGCGAGTGGTTCGACCAGGACAAGGTGGACGCCATTCTGGACGTGGCCGCTTCGGCCACGGCATTGGCGGTGGTCGAAGTGGCGAGGCAGAAGAACCGGATCGCGGTGTTCAACGGCCCCGGTTCGACCCGGCTCACCAACGAGAGCTGCTCGCCGGTGACGGTGCATTACACCTATGACACCTTTGCGCTTGCCAACGGCACCGGCAAGGCGGTAGTGAAGCAGGGCGGCAACACCTGGTTCTTCCTCACCGCCGACTATGCGTTCGGCCATTCGCTGGAGAAGGACACCTCCGACGTGGTCAAGGCCGAAGGCGGCAAAGTGCTGGGCAGCGCGCGCCATCCGCTCAATGCCTCCGACATGTCCTCGTTCGTGCTGCAGGCGCAGGGCTCGGGGGCCAAGATCATCGGCCTCGCCAATGCCGGCGGCGATTTCATCAACTCCATCAAGACTGCGGCCGAATTCGGCGTCACCAAAAGCGGCAAGCAGAAGCTCGCCGGGCTGCTGGTCTACATCAACGACATCCACAGCCTGGGCCTGCAGCTGACGCAAGGGCTGCTGCTCACCGAGGCGTTCTACTGGGACCTGAACGACGAGTCGCGCAAATGGTCGAGGCGCTTTTTCGAGCGCATGAAGAAAATGCCCAACATGAGCCAGGCCGGCGTGTATTCGTCCACCATGCATTACCTGAAAGCGGTGAAGGCCGCCGGAACCGACGAGACCGGTGCGGTGATGAAGAAAATGCGCGAGCTGCCGATCAACGATTTCTTCGCCAAGAACGGGCGCATTCGCGAGGACGGGCGCATGGTGCACGACATGTACCTGTTCGAAGTGAAGTCGCCGCAGGAGTCGAAGTCCCCCTGGGACTATTACAAGCTGCGCGCCACCATCCCGGCCGCGGAGGCGTTCCAGCCGCTGTCGAAGAGCGCGTGTCCGCTGGTGAAGAAATAGGTTCGGCGTTCATCAAAAATTTAGCGGTGTGACCCGGGCCGCGATTCCCGGCATTCCTTCATTCTTCCAGGAGCGGAAAACCATGAATCTCAAGCGCAAGGCAATTGTTTCCCTGATGGGTCTGACCCTTGCGCTCGCGGCCGGTGCGGCCTCGGCCAAGCAGACGGTCAAGATCGTGTTCATCGGTCCGCTCACCGGTGGCGTTTCCGCCAACGGCATCGGCGGGCGCAATTCGGCGGATCTGGCGGTACGCCTGAGAAACGAGGACGCTAAGGCCAAGTACAGCTACGAGCTGGTCAGCCTGGACGATGAGTGCAAGCCCAACATCGCAGTGCAGGTGGCGACCAAGGCGGCTGCGGATAATTCGATCATCGCCGGCGTGACGCACTACTGCTCGGTGACGGCGATCGCCACGGTGGACACGTACCACAAATTCGGCTTGCCGGTCGTCGTCTGGGGCGCGGTGCTGCCTTCGATCACCTACGCCAACAAGTTTGCCGAAATCCATCGCGTCAACGGCACCATGATCAACCAGAACGAGGTCGCGGCGAAGTTCATGACCGGCATGAAGTACAAGCGGTGGGTGGTCATCCACGACACCACGGACTACGGCAAAGGCCATAACCAGTACTTCAGCGAGTACCTGAAGAAAAACGGCGGGCAGATCGTCGGCACCTTCGGCGTGACTGCAGACCAGCAGGACTTCACCACCGAACTCACCAAGGCGAAGGAACTCAAGCCCGACGTGATTTACTTCGGCGGCCTGACGCCGCTGGGAGTGCGCATCCGCTCGCAGATGGAGAAACTGGGCATCAACGCGGTGTTCCAGGGCACTTCGGGGATCAAGTCGGATGCCTTCATCGAGGGCCTGGGAAAACAACTCGCCGAAGGCTCGCTTTCGTTCATCGAAGGCGCGCCGTGGGAGAAACTCCCCGGGGGCCTGTATTTCACCGGCAAGTACTCCTTGCAGAAATACAGCGAAGCGCCAGAGGCCTACGGCCCGTTCGCCTTTGCCGCGGCAAACCTGATCATGGACACGATCGAGAAGGTCGGCCCCAACCGCAAGAAAGTGACCGAAGAGCTGGGCAAGACCCGGGACCGCGACTCGATCATCGGCAAGATCACCTTCGACGATCATGGCCAGAACATCGTATCGCTGATCACCAAGTACGTAGTGCAGGACGGCAAGTGGGTGGTGTGGGAGGACAGCGAGTACGGCTCCGGCAAGCGCAAGCTGAAAGGTCAGTAGATCGTTGGGCATCTGCAAAGGGCGATTTTGCACGGACGTGAAACCGTCCGCGCGGATCGCCGATTGCGTACGGACGATGACGCTGTCCGCACGCAATCGGCGATCTTGGATAAAACCCACAAACCGCCGTTGCTTTTATTTATAACCCTGTTTTCTCGATACGGATACGCTTTTCATCCGTATCGAGAAAACAGGGTTGGCGCGCGCAGCGCGCAGGTTCTTTAGATTCCGTCCATGACCCTCGGTCTCCTCAGCCAATACGTTTTCAACGGCCTGATGCTGGGCATGATCTACGCCATGGTGGCGGTCGGATTCACGCTGTTCTTCGGCGTGCTCGACGTGATCAAGTTCTCCCATGGCGACGTGCTGATGGTGGGCGCCTTCACCGGGCTTGCGACCTACCTCGGCCTGGAGGCGGCAGGCGTCGATTCGCCGCTGGTGCAACTCCTCGTCATGACCCTGGTCGCGACCCTGGCGATGGCGCTGCTGGGCGCGCTGATTGCCAAATACCTGGTGCTGCCGCTGCGGCTCGCGCCGCCGCTCAACACGCTGCTGCTCACCCTGATGCTGGGCTCGGTGCTGCGCGAAGCGGTGCGCCTGTTCTACCCGCAGGGCTCCAATCCCAAGCCGTATCCGCGGCTGCTACCCGCCGATTTCGTGAGTTTCGGCAGCTTCACCCTGCGCGCCGACAGTATGATCCTGCTCCTCGCGGGGCTGGCGGCCATTGTCGCCGTGCACCTCGTGATCACCCGCACCAAGCTGGGGCTGGCGATACGCGCGGTAGCCCAGGATGCGGAGACCGCGCGCATCATGGGCATCAATTTCGAGTTCATCGTGCTGCTCACTTTCGCCATCGGCTCGGGCATGGCGGCCTTGGGCGGGCTGATGAACGGCCTGTATTACAACGAAATCAACTTCGGCATGGGCCTGCTGCTCGGCGTCATCGGCTTTTCCGCGGCGGTGCTCGGCGGCCTCGGTAACATCTACGGCGCCATCCTCGGAGGATTCCTGTTTTCCGCGCTGCAGAGCGTGGGTGCCGTGGCGCTGCCGGCCTTGTTTCCGGGCACGTCCACCGCCTACAAGGACGTGTTCGCCTTTGCCGTGGTCATCATGTTCATGGCCTGGCGGCCGACCGGCCTCATCGCCGAGAAAAAAAGCGAACGCGTATGAAACGGCACTTCACTCCCGCTTCCGCCGTGCCGGCGCTCGTCAGCATGGCGGGCGTCCCCTTGTTCGCCGTGCTGTTCCTGCATGTCGAGACCCAGTCGGCGGTGATGGGCCTGACCCTGGGCGCCGCGGTGGCGCTGTACCTGCTGGCGCGCTTCGGCTGGAACGCGCTTGCGGCCGCTTCTTTCGCCGGCCATGGCCGTTCGGCGCAGGCCTCGGTGCTGGCCGGCGTGCTGATCATCACCGCCGTGTTCTACGACCAGCATTTTCCGCTGTTGATGCTGGCTTCGGTGCTGCTCTACATCGTGGTCTGCCTGGGCCTGAACCTGCAGTTCGGCTACGCCGGCGTGGTCAATTTCGCCGGCGCCGCGTTCTTCGGCATCGGTTGCTACACCTCGGCCGTGCTCACCAACCATACTGCGCTGCCGCACCTCGCGGTCGTGCTCGTCGGCGGGTTGATGGCAGCGGGCATAGGGTCGCTATTGATCCTGCCGGTGCTGCGCACCTACGGCCATTACGCCGCGCTGGTCACCATCGCCTTCGGCATTTTGTTCCGCGTGTTCCTGGAGGTGAACGATGCCCTGGGTGGACCGCAGGGAATCAAAGTGCCGGGCATGGAGATTCTCGGCTGGAAGCTGAACGACGGGCTGCAGTTCGGCGAGATCGAAATCTCGTTCTATGCCAATTACGTGCTGCTCGCGCTCGCCATGGCTGCGGTGGCTTTCACGCTGGTGCGGCGGCTGGAGCGCTCCTGGATCGGCCTCAACCTGGACGCGGTGCGGCTGGACGAGACCGCGTGTGCCGCTTTCGGCATCGACGTGGCACGCTGGAAAATCACCGCTTTCACGCTGGGCAATTTCCTCGCCGGCCTGGCTGGCGCGGTGTACGCGATGATGACCGGTTTCGTCGCCCCGAACAGCTTCACCTTCGGCGATTCGCTGATCCTGGTATCCATCGTTATTCTCGGCGGCATCGGCAATCCCTGGGGATTGTCGGTGGCGGCCGCGATCGTGCTGATGCTGCCGGAGAAGCTGCAGTTCATCCAGGAATACCGCCTGCTGCTGTACGCGGTGCTGGTGATCCTGATCCTGCTGTTCAGACCCGGCGGACTGATGCCGCGCCA
>Ga0097691_1000302_pt1 | contig 45572 bp, 32 predicted proteins | sample NGESurdeep072012_8_FD_72858 | JGI IMG/M metagenome (GOLD analysis project Ga0097691, IMG submission 72858) | Arctic peat soil microbial communities from Barrow, Alaska - NGEE Surface sample 210-1 deep-072012 | ecosystem: Environmental > Terrestrial > Soil > Wetlands > Peat ... | reverse complement strand
CTGCTGGAGCCGAAGACGACGCTGAACACGGGCAACGTGCGCAACGAACGGACGCGGGACGAACTGGAGAGGATTTGACGGAAACCCGCCGCAGTGCGCGCGAGAATTCGATCCGGCAAAAGGCGGCACGGGCCAGTTTCGCTTCCGTACTTTTTTATTGCTCGTTTGACGATATTTTGCGCGACAATAGCGCGCCCGATCTCAGCGCGTGGAGGCGATCATGACTGATGGAGTTATCCCAGTGGTGGCGCCACCGCCGTACAAGAACCGCCGCGGGTGGCTGGTTGCATTTGGGATTTTCGAAATCCTGATCGGCTGCGTCCTGCTGCTGCTGATCGCGGCCTCGATGTACGCGCTGCGAAGTGCACCGGCGAATCCGGCAGCGCCGGTGAATGTGGCGGCGACCATGGCCATGGTCGCGGTGATGTACGGCGCGATGGCCATTTTCTTCGTGAGTGTCGGCATCGGCAGCATGCACGCACGCCGTTGGGCGCGTATCGCGATGCTGGTCGTTGGTTGGTGCTGGCTGGCGTTTGGCGTGCTCGGAATGGCGATGATGGCGCTCATCCTGCCGGCGATCCTGCAGAATGCACGGCAGCAGTCCAGCACTCCCATGCCGGCCGGCATGGACACGACTGTCCGCGTGGTAATGCTCAGCTTCATGGGTCTGTTCTTTATCCTGCTGCCACTGGTCTTCGTCGTTTTCTATAGCGGAAAGAATGTTAAAGCGACGTGCGAAAACTCCTCGGACGGCGTGAGCGGACCGCGCAAGCCGATCGTGGTGATAGTGGTGGCGGCGTGGTTTGCGCTGTCTGCAGTTTCCTGCGTGTTTATGATGTTTTTCATTCGTACAGGTTTTCCGCTATTTGGAACCGTAGTCACCGGCTAAGCTGCACGCGCTTACGTATTGGTGCTATGCGGAGTCTCGGCGTGGCTGGCGTGGAATTTGTATCGGCAGCGTGCGCTGGCATGGCGGGTTGCGATCGGCTGGCTGGCGGTCAGTTGGACGTCGATGCTAGTGACCCAATCGAGGTTCGGGTTGGCGGAGATGTATCGCCGAATGGGGTACTCGGAATTAGAAATTGGACGAATGATGCCGTTTGTAACATACGGGCTCTATTTCGCGTGGGTTCTTGGCCTGGCGTTCTTTGTGTTCCTGATTGTGATTCGTGAGCACTTCAACGACCCGAGTGCGGCGCGGGCAACGAACTGATTATGAGTGCCCCGGCTGAGGGCAGCCGGGGGCAAAAAAGAAGCGCTAGTCGGCGGCAGCTGGTGCGCGGTCGGGATTATTAGTCGATTGATGGCGCAGGAAGCCGACCCCGGTCAGCAACACCAGGACGACCGCGCAGAGCTGGAAGACGTGCCGGACGCTGAGCCAGAGCGCGAGTTTTCCGCTGAGCAGCAGTCCAAACACCTGGGCGCAGGAAAACACCGACATAAAGCTGGAGCTGACGCGGCCGAGCATCGCGCGCGGCGTTTCCTGCTGCATGAGCGTCTGCGCGGAAACGATCACGAAGGCGAATCCGAATCCGATGCCGAAGGTGCAGGCGACGGCCGCCGCGTAAACCTTGAACGTGCCCAGCAGCCCCACGCCGACCGCGGCGGCCAATAATCCCCAAAGAACGATTTCCTTTTTCGAGCGGTTGCCTGCGATGCGCGTAATCAATTGCGTGCCGACGATCAGGCCGACGCCGACCATGGTGCTGACAATGCCGAACTGGAAGGGCCCGGCGTGCAGCGTGTCGCGCACATAGATCGAGATGAGCGCGCTGAAGCAGCTCATCACGAACATCGCCGAGACCATCGCGGTAATCACGAAGGCGAGCGACGGATGCGTGAAAATGAAACGGTTGCCACTGGTGAAGTCGGCGAAGAAGCTGCGCATCGTTCTCTGGCCCTGCGGCGGGGGCGTGTGCGCAATCACGATGGTGGAGAGCATGATCGCCGAAAAGCCAAAGCTCGCCGCATCGAGATAGAAGCAGGATTTCTCCGTCAGTAGCGAGATCAGCGTGCCAGCGAGTGCGGGCGAGAGCAGGCGGACCGCATAGAAGGCCTGCGCCATTAGGGCTTGCGCCGCCATCATCTTGTCCATGGGGACGAGCGTGCGCACGGTGACCGATTGCGACGGGCCGAAAAAGCTGGAGACGCAACTGATGGCGAACAAAATCGCCGAGACCTGGCGGATGTCGGTGACCCAGACAAGCATGAGCGCGAGGACGGCGCGAATGGCGTCGCTGGCGATCATGACGCGCTTCACGTTCCAGCGGTCGACGAAGACGCCCGCGACCGGGCCCACGATGGCAAGCGGCGCCATGTAGGCGATGCTGACGTAGGTAACGTGCATCACGCTGCCGTGCCAGCGGAAGGTAATCAGCGAAATCACGCCGAACAGGGCGAGGAAGTCGCCAAAGATGCTGACAAACTGCGCCAGCCAGAGCTTGCGGAAGCCGGGCAGCACGAAGGCGTCCTTCATGCTGGGACGTGGTTTGGGTGCGGTGGCCATCCTCGGAGTTCAAGTATGGTAGCCGATATTGGGCAGCCACACCAAAGACAACGAAAGAATTCACCACAGAAGACACAGAGGGAACAGCGGAAGAACTCCTGTGCTTTAAGATGTGACATCGTGCGGAAAACGAGTGCATTTGCGCTGGCATTGTTTGGGTTGTTCGATTCGCTGTATCTGCTGCGCGTGTACGTGTCTCCGTCGCATCCGATGGTGTGCCTGGGCAGCGGCTGCGACGTGGTGCGTGCCAGCGCGTACGCGCACCTGCTGGGGATTCCGACACCAGCTTTTGGCGTGCTGATGTACGCGGTACTGGCGGCGCTGATGTTTGCGGAAACGCAAATCGCGCGCGGGGATTTCCTGCGCCGAGCAGTGTTGGGGATCGCGGCAGCCGGGGTGGCGGCATCGGCTGCGCTGACTTACATCGAGGCGGCGGTCATCCACGCCTGGTGCGCGTGGTGCGTGGCGCAGGCAATCGCGGTGGCGCTGATCTTCCTGCTGGCGGCAACCGGTTTGCGCAGCGGGTATGCGGACGCCGTCGCCAGAAGAGCAGCCGCGAGCCGTTACTGGACAGCCCTGATGGTGGCCATCATCGCAGGATCGACCGCGTTCTATTTCCTGGCGCGTGCGGAACAGAAGCAGGTGGAGGCGCCACCACTGTCGGCGGAAACGATTGCTGCCCACGTGGTGCGGCCGGAAAGCCATGTCACGGGAAATCCGCAGTCGCCGGTCACGTTCGTTGAGTTCGGCGACCTGCAGTGTCCGGCGTGCGCGGCGAGTTATCCCGTCGTCCGGGAATTGCGAAAACAGTTTGGCGACCGGGTAGGATTTGTCTTTCGGCACTTTCCGTTGGAGACGAATCATCCTTTCGCGCTGAAGAGCGCGCAGGCGGCCGAGTGCGCCGCCCAGCAGGGGAAATTCTGGGAGATGGTGGACCGGACCTACGAAGCGAAGGGCGATCTGCGCGACGAGTCGCTGGAACGCTATGCGGCGGAAGTAGGAGTCGATAAAGCGAGCTTCCACGAGTGCCTGGTGAGCGGCGCCACGCTGCCGCAGATTCGCCAGGACCAGGAAGACGGGCGGGCGCTGGGCCTGCGCTCGGTACCGACGTTCTTTGTCGGAAAGCGAAGGATCGAAGGGGCGCTGACGGAATATCAGTTCTCGACCATGTTGCTGGACGACCTGCAAAGCGCTGGAATGCTGAAGTCCGGGGCAGCAGCGCCACTTGCACCCGGGAACACGAATCCGGTGGCACAGGAAAAGCAAGCTCCGGCGGCAGGAGCGGCGCTCAGCATGGGGGGCGGGACGTCGAGCGGAGGATTCTTCAACGTCCAGGGCGCTTCGACCGATTGCAGTGAAGACGCGCCCAAGGGCCCGGAGCCGCCGCTGATTCATACGCCGGATGCGCAGACGAGACGGGAGCAGGGCGCGGTGTTCGTGGATGTACGCTCGGCGGAGGAATTCGCGAAGGGGCACATCAAGGGGGCGGTGAATCTGCCGCTGTTGGAAGTGGAGCGCCGGGCGGGCGAACTGGCTAAAGACCAAGCGATCGTCGTGTACGAGGGGGGAACGGCGGCTGCGGGAGATGTGTGCGCGGCGTCGAAGTCAGCGGCGCGGGTACTGATCAGCCGGGGATACAAGGTGGTCGTGTATCGGGATGGGTTGAAGGATTGGGAGATGGCGGGCGGGGCGGTGGAGAAGTAGCGTGCAAGTTCAGAAAATGCAGGTTCCTCGACTCGGACGCGCCCTGTTCGCGCCAAAGGCAGGCGCTCACGTATTGGCGCGTCCTCGCTCGGAATGACACTCGCAAAGAGCTAAGTCACCACGACTACTGCGGTTGACGGCGCTGGAGTGTACCGCTGTTGCGGCGAGCCGCAGCTGCGGCAGCGCGCATGGTCAGCGGTTGCGCGGTCCTGTAGGTAAGCTGAGTTTCGGCGGGCAGACCTTTCCTCCTGCCAGTCACGACTTGGGTGCCCGCGCCGCCCGCGCCGCCGACAATCGCGCCGATGGCAGCACCCTTGCCTCCACCGAGTATCGCGCCGAGCACCGCGCCAATGGCTGCGCCGCCGCCGACATATTTCGCGGTGCGCTGATTCGCCCCCAGGCCCGAGCCACTGCTGCTGGTTCCCTGCGTGCCTGCGGCTTGCAGGTTGTAACGCGTACCGCTGACGGTGACGGAGCGCAGGTCGAGGACCGTGTCCCTGCCGTCCGGAGCCGATTGGGTAATGAGCCGGGCGCGGCTGCCGCGGGGAATGGCTATGCCACCCTGCCCGTCGGGAACATCTTCACTCACGCTGGCGGAGTAAGCGGTTCCGACAGCGGGATTGGCGGGAATGGCAGTGTCGGTGCGGACCCTGATTTCGGTGTCCCCGGGAATAGTGCGCCTCTGCGCAACGGCGGCAACGCAAGCCAACAACACAAAGAGAAGCAGTATTCGAATCTTCATCGTTCCTCCTGAAGATGAGTGCGGAGGGCCTAAAGATGGAGATGCAGAAAAGCGAACGGCGGATAGCCTGAGGAGGTCAGGAAGGCCATTCACGGGCTGAACCCTCGGGATGCATCGTTAACTCAAGGGGCCCCTTCGGCTTCGCTCAGGGCAGGCTCTTCGACTCGGCCGCGGCATGCGTCGCCAACACCAGGCGCCGCTTATGGCCGCGTCCTCGGTCAGGATGACAGCGATTATTAACTTTCGTTAGCGAACAAAAAGCCCGGCTGAGGGCAGCCGGGCTCGCAAACAACTCGCGAGCTAAAGCTCGCTGCCAAACGTTCACTGCAACAGCGGCTGAGTTCCGGTGCCGTTTTCTTTCTCTTCTTCCGGAATCACGACTGCGGCGGCGACCTTGTCGTCGCCTTCCATCGAGAGCAGGCGGACGCCCTGGGTGGAGCGCCCGGCCTGGCGGATCTGGTCCGTCGAAATGCGGATGATCTTGCCGAACTGGCTGATGATCATGATCTCCGAATCCTCGTGCACCAGGATGATGGTCCGCACCTTGCCGTTGCGCGCCGTGGTCTTGACGTTGATTACGCCTTTGCCGCCGCGCGTCTGCAGGCGGTATTCCTCCATCGCGGTGCGTTTGCCGTAGCCGTTTTCAGTGACGGAGAGCACCAGGTTGGAGACGATCTCGCCGCTCTCGTCCACCACTTCTTCCATGGCCGCTTCGCCGTTCGTTTTCTTCCCGTTCGTCTTCTGTTCTTTCGGAATCACGACCATGCCGACAAGGTAATCGCCCTTGTCGAGGTCCATGCCGCGAACGCCGTAGGCCGGGCGTCCCATGGGACGGGCGTTCACTTCGTCGAAGCGGATGGCCATGCCTTCGTGCGAAGCGAGGAAGACCAGGTGCTGCCCGTCGGTGACGCGGGCGGCGACAAGTTCGTCTTCCTTGTCGATGCCGATGGCGATGATGCCGCGCGCCATGACGTTGCTGAAGTCCTTGAGCGGCGTCTTCTTCACCGTGCCATTGCGGGTGGCGAAGAAGACGAACTTGTTCTCTTCTTCGAGGTTGCCGACGTTGAGGATGGCGCGCACGGTCTCACCGGGTTGCAGCGCGACCAGGTTGCCGACGTGCTTGCCCTTGCCGGCGGCACTGACGTCGGGCACCTCGTAGACCTTGAGCCAGTACACGCGGCCGTTGTTGGTGAGGAGCAGCAGGTAGGCGTGCGTGGAGGCGATGATAAGGCGCTCGACGAAATCCTCCTCGCGCGTGCTCATTCCTTTACGACCTTGGCCACCGCGACGCTGCTGGCGATAGGTGGTGATCGGTGTGCGCTTCAGGTAGCCGGAGTGCGAGACGGTGACCGCGACCTGCTCGTCGACGATCAAGTCTTCGAGCGTAATCTCGGTGGACTCGTCAATGATCTGGGTGCGGCGCGCGTCGCCGAACTTTTTCTTGATTTCTTCCAGTTCCTTGATGATCACCGCGCGCAGCTTGCGCTCGGAGCCGAGGATGGATTCGAACTCGGCGATCTGTTCGCGAATCGCCTTCAACTCGTTGATGATTTCGTCGATCGACAGGCGAGTAAGGCGGTGCAGTTGCAGTTCGAGGATGGCGTCAGCCTGGCGCGCATCGAAGCCCTTCTCCGGCTTCTTGCGGCCGATGCTGAAGTCGGACTTCTTGCCGTTCACGTTGACTTCGATGGAGCGTCCGGCGAAGTAGCCGACCAGATTATCGCGGGCTTCGGCGCGGTTGGCGCTGCCGCGGATGATGGCAATCACGTTGTCGAGCTGATCGTGCGCGAGCTGGTAGCCCTCCAGAATGTGCTCGCGGTCCTGCGCTTTCTGCAGCAGGTAAGCGGTGCGGCGGCGCACCACGTCGATGCGATGATCGATGAAATGGCGGATGGCCTGCACCAGGCCCATCTCGCGCGGCGCGCCGTTGACGACGGCCAGGAAGATCATGCTGAAGCTTTCCTGCATCGAGGTGTGCTTGTAGAGCTGGTTGAGCACGATCTGGGCTTCGGCGCCGCGCTTGAGCTCGATCACGATGCGCATGCCGTCGCGGTCGCTCTCGTCGCGGATGTCGCTGATCTCGTCGATGGTCTTGTCGGTGACCAGGTCGGCCATGCGTTCGATCAGCCTCGACTTATTCACCTGGTAAGGGATCTCGGTGACGATGATCGCCTGGCGGTCCTTGTTGAAGGTTTCGATCGCCGCCTTGGACCGCATGATGAAGCGGCCGCGCCCGTTGGTGTAAGCGTCCTTGATTCCCTGCTTGCCGTAGATGAATCCGCCGGTGGGAAAATCGGGCCCCTGCACGATCTTGAGAATGTCGGCCAGCCCGGTGCCGGGATCGTTCACCAGCATCACGGTGGCCTCGATGATTTCGGCCAGGTTGTGCGGCGGGATGTTGGTCGCCATGCCGACCGCGATGCCGTTCGAGCCGTTCACGAGCAGGTTGGGAATCTTGGTAGGCAGCACCATCGGCTCGACGGTGGTGTCGTCAAAGTTCGCAGTCCAGTCGACGGTTTCCTTGTCGATGTCGGCGAGCAGTTCCTCCGAAATCGCGGTCAGGCGCGCTTCAGTGTACCGATAGGCCGCGGCAGGATCTCCGTCCACGGAGCCGAAGTTTCCCTGGCCGTCCACCAGCGGATAGCGCATCGAGAAGGGCTGCGCCATGCGCACCAGCGCGTCGTAGAGCGCGCTGTCACCGTGCGGATGGTACTTGCCCAGGCATTCACCGACGACCTTGGCGCACTTCACGTGCTTGCGATTGGAGAGCAGGCCCATGTCGTGCATGGCATAGAGAATGCGGCGATGCACGGGCTTGAGGCCGTCGCGAATGTCGGGCAGCGCGCGGCCGATGATGACCGACATGGAATAGTCGAGATACGACCGGCGCATCTCCTCTTCAATGTTGATGGGCTGAATGTTGCCGGCCGGGCCTTGCGGGGCGCCGCCGTCAGGTGGCAACAGGGGAGGTTGTGTCGGGTTCTGTTCGTCTGCCATTTTCAGTCGTCAGTCGCCAGTTGTCAGTCGCCAGTTGGTGCGCAAGACGGCCGTGTCGCGGCTTCGCCGGGAGTCACCTAACTGTCTGAATTGTTAAGCATTTAAGCACGGGTAGCGCACGGCTGATTCTAACAGAACCGCGGGCAAAAACGAAGGCCCGGAACACTTGTTCCGGGCCGAAAAACTTGCCTGTTTTGAGTCGCTTACGGGGCCACGCTGGCGGGGAGAGCGAACTCCACTCCGCGCTCGTCGTTGGCCTTCAAAGTAGCCTTCAGATTCAACTCCGCGAGAGGAATCTTCTGCGCGACAAACATGCCGATGTCGAACAGGTAATTGCCCATGATGGCGTAATTCTGCACCTCGCGCTGACGACCATCCTTGTAGATGAGGACGATGGCAGGAGCCTGGCGCTCCTCGCGCGCTTCGGCGGGTGCAGCCGGCGCGGGATGATAAACGCGGCTCTCGTCGATCGGGAGTTTGCTCACCAGGGCCGGCGAAGATTTCGAACGGCGCTCGAAAACCGTGAGCGCGGGCGGCTCGTCCGCTTCGTCCTCAGCGATGGCACGCGTGTCCGGCTGCGGTGCGGGTTCTTCTTCCATTACCACCGGCATGGCATAGGGCACGTATACCGGATAGTAGCCGCCGGCGCTTCCGCGCTGGTTTCCGCCGCGCGAGCGAAGATTGGTCGGAGGCGTGTTCAGCGGCAGACCGTACATCTGGTTCGTGAAGTAGGTGCTGATGCAGCCCATCGCGGACGGGACCAGCGCGCCCGGCGTCGAACACATGCTGTTGTTGTTATAGCCGTAGTTGTAGCCGCTGAAAGTCCGGCTCTGGCTATATCGGTTCGTAGTGGCGCCGTAGCCGTGCGGTCCGAGAGAGGTCACGCTGGCCGAAATACCCGGCGTATTTCCGCGATTTTGTCCGAACGAGGTGACCGAGGATGGAATGCCGCGGATCTGCCCCAATGCCGGCAGAGCCAATGCAAGCAGACACCCCACCACACGCAAAATCGGCGTGTGTCGGGGGCCCCGTCGTAGCGCGACTGCCCATAGCCGCTTCATGGTTTTATTTTACGCCTGGAATCGCGGAGGAAGCGATTACGGGCGTAACTCCTTAGTTCGTGACGCCCAATCCGGTACTGGCGATGCAATCTTTCAGGCCACCGGCCGGTACCACGGTAACTTGCGCTACAGCAGGAGCCGGACCGGTGACCAGGCCCTACAATTCTGAACCCTCGGATAGCCCAAAAGTTGCGGATGGGGCTTTAGGCATTGGGCATTAGGCGTCAGAGGCGTCTCGGATCGGCGCAAGTCTCCCTAACGCCTAAAGCCTAGAGCCTTTTTTTACATCCTGCTTAAACCTAGAACACTGAACATGGCGTGCGCCAGGATCATGCCTGCGAGCACGCCGAGGACGAGTCCCGCCTGGTGCGTTTCCAGCAGGTCGGCTAACACTCCGGCGATGAACACGTAGGCAAACGCCAGCGACACGAGGAACAGGTTGTAGCCGCCAAGGTGCGGGAGCGTAACACCGGCAACCATCAGCAAGGCCCAGACAATCAGCGCCGCGGTGGGACCAAAGTAGCGCGGACGTTTCCAGGCGGCGTAAGCGATCAGCGCAAGCATGAGCAGGAGCATCACGCCAGGCATGCGGAAGAAAAAAATAGCGACAAGTGACCAGGTCAGCGCCCGGGCAAACAAAGCGGGCGAGAATTCGCGCCAGCCGAATCCGGTAAACGTGGATGCCAGGTCAGCCGGATGGAAGCGGTAGAGCGCGAACAAGAGTACGAGAGCGAGTGCGCACGCCGCAGCGAAAATAATCAGCGAGGCGCGACGGCGCTCGGGGACCAGGTACAGAAGGTACGCGAGTCCAACGGGCGCGAGCAGCACCAGCGCGGGTTGCGCCGCAATCGAGAGCGCGAGCGAGACGCCGAGCAGCATGATTCGCTTCCAGTTCCACAACACTACCTCGCGCGGCGCATAGAGCGTGTGCGAGACGGCGATGGAAGTGAAGATCACGCCAAAGGCGCCCCAGGCGGCGATGATCGAGGGCTGCACGGTCGCGGAGCGTTGCAGCAACGGCGGCGTGAACACGTAGAGCGTGAGTGCGATGAAGCCGCCGGGATTGCCGAAGAGGCGGCGGGATACGTACCACAACGACGCGCCCAGAAGCAGGCCAATGAGGACGAAGGGCAGGCGCGCCCGCCAGCGCCAGGAACGGGGCGTCGGGCGGAAGGTCATTGAATCGGACGAATCGGCGAAGTTGGGCCCGTCACCAATGACGGAAATCGCGGCCAGCAGCGGCACCAGCACGGAACGCGCGTCGGCTTCTTCCGAGCGATGGGCGAGCCAGAGCTGTCCTTGCTGAATTTGCGCGATTTCGTTGGCGCGCAGCGGAGTGCGAATGGAAATCCACAGACACTCGGCGAAAAACGCCAACAGAAGAATGCCGGCAAATACTTGCGGAACGCCGATGGGAAGGCCGAAAATGACTGCATACGGCTTGAGGCGTCCGGCGCTAACTTTCTGGTCCACTCGAACGTCAGTTGTAACACAGGCCCGCCCTGCGCGAACCAGAAGGCCGAATTACAGCACGCGACGTATCGGCAGTGCTAAAATGCGTCGCTACCCAAGGCGGCCTCTGATCTCGCGGCCCTTCGCCCGGCGACTATTTGTCGTCTCCTTCTGATAGGGAAGCAACGCTTTTTGTTTACAGAACAACTGAACAGAGAGATGAATCCAGACATGAGCACAAAAGTTCACTTGGTAAACCCCAGCGAGGTAGCGTTCGGCACGGCCGTGGTAACTCCCAGGTGGCTTTACGTGCTGGCCGGTGCGAGTCCAGAGCGCTTCGGCGACCCGCATTTAGTGGACGAAACCCTCGTTCCGCTTGATCTCGAGTCGATTTCGCAGGGCGACGTCGTCGGCATCGGTATTCATACCGGAAACACGATGCGCGGCTACGAGATCGGCCGGTTGGCGCGCGAGCGAGGCGCGTACGTCGTGTTTGGCGGCATTCACGCGACGTTGTTCCCCGAAGAAGCTTTCCAGTTGGGCGGAGCGCATGCGGTGGTGCAGGGCGACGGCGACGTGGTGTGGCCGCGCGTGGTGGAGGACTGCGCGCGCGGTAACCCAATGCGCATTTACGCCGGCGGCCGCATCGAGGCGGAAGACTTCGTGCCCGCTCGCTGGGATTTGATGCCGGCGGAGAAGTATATGTGGGCCTCGGTGCAAACGGTGCGCGGATGCCCCAAGCACTGCTCGTTCTGCTCGGTCTGGCGGACGGATGGACAGCGTCCGCGACAGCGTCATCACGACGCGGTGATCAGTGAACTGGTCGAGTTACGGCGCATGGGGTTCAAGTTCAACTTGCTCGCTGACGACAATTTCTATCCCGTAACTCTGAAAGACCTGGAGCTTGCGGCGCGTCAGAATAACAAAGAGAAGCTGGCGCAGTTGACGCAGATCCGCGACGAGCGCTTCCAGCTTATGGAGCGCATGGCCAAGTTGCCCAAGGACATGACCTTCTTCACGCAGATCACGATGGAGGCGGCGGAGGATCCGGAATTCCTGAAGGCGATGCGGCGGGCGAATATCCGCGGCGTGCTGGTGGGCGTGGAGGCGGTGACGCCCGAGGGACTGAAGGACATTTACAAGGAATTCAATTATGCGGGCGAGGCGCTGGTGGAGCGCCTGCAGGCGTTTCGCAAGGCGGGCGTGTATGTGCTGGGATCGTTCATTTTCGGATTGCCAAGCGACCGGCCGGAGACGTTCGCAGCGACGGCGGATGTAGCCGAACGCGCCGAGTTGGCCTTCGCGCAGTTCGTTCCGCTGACCGCATTTCCGGGAACGGTGGACTTCGAGCGCATTGAAAAAGAGATGGGCGAGAACATCCAGAAGATCAATGGCGTGCCCATCACGCGGCGCTGGCTGATCCCGAAGAAGGACCGCTTGCGGGCCTACGCGGACAATGACGCCATGACGGCGGATGAAATCCGCCTGCGCACGCAGGGCGTGTGGGACCGCTTTTACTCGTTCGGGAAGATCTGGCGACGTTCCGGCAAGTTCACCGGCGATATCCGCGGGCGCCTGGCGTTCCTGCTGATCTCGAAGGTGTACCGGCAGATGTACGCCGACACCGGCCTGGCCACCGACAGCGCGCGCGTGGCGTGGTCGAAGAAATACACCAAGTACCTGGCCATGGTGTGCCAGCGCTTGTTCAAGGGCAAGCCGATGCCGGAACTGCAAGTACCGAAGATTTCTCCGGCACAACCAGGGGCGGAGCCGTTACGGGTGATCGCGTAAAGACGGTAAACGGTAATCGGTAATCAGTAATCGGGACGTGAACGACAGATTACTGATTACCGATTACGTTTCTAGCTCGTGTGATCGTGGATGATCTTCCAGCCGTCCGCCATCTTGTGGAAGATCAGCGTGAACAGGCCGCCCTTCTCGCTCCCGTCTTTCATTTTCAAATGCCAGTGTCCGCTGACCCACGCGACGTTGGACGGATTCGTGTGCACGTGCAAGTCGGAGAAATCGAGCGTGCCCATCTCCTTGCCTTCGCCCTGGTAGCTCTTCTTGTAGCGTGCGAGCGTGGCGTCCCAGCCGAGGGTGATCTTGTCGCCGGAGTAGAACTCCAGGTCGGGCGAGCGCCGGTAGCCGGCCATGAAGCCTTCGAGGTCGCCGCGGTTCCAGGCGCCGACCTGCGCGTCCATGACAGCGCGGACGGCGGTGGACTTTTCGTTCTCGCCGGTACCCGCGAACGCAAATGTCGGCAGTAACAACAGAATCAAAACGGATGTCACCCTGACGCTGACCTTGAGCGCAGCGAAAGGGAAGCGGAAGGATCTATGCATGTCAACCTCGATCGTCAGTAGACTTCCGAACGCGAGATGGCTAGGTATGTTAGTGCTCCGCTTCGAAATCGAGCATCTACGACGGCTGTCACGGTTAACGACGAGAAGTTCTTGGCGAACTCGTCTTCGCTCATTTGCGGATTCTCTTTCCGCAACTTTCTGATTTCAGCTGTTGAGGGCTTTTGCTCGTATTCGAAAAAGTAGTACAGACGACCGGGTGTGGCCAGACTGGGAGAGCCAAGTAGTTTGAAGACGCGCTGACGAGAGATACCCAGCGTAAGGCCGCTCCGAGTGGCGAGTTGTTCCGTGACGAGAGCCGACATTGCGCAAAACTCTTGTCCGTGCCAGGGCTTTGCATTCTTGATCAAGTAAGCGACTGATTCGACCTCGTCCCACTCGAATATCAAGTAGTTCGATCTTGCAGGTGAAGCGTAGCAGGCCTGGTGTCGGCCGGATGAGGCGTCGCCACGGTCAATTTGAGTCACCTTGCCAAACCTCTGGACAATCGAGCGTTCATCAGAACCTCTGCCTAACACAATGCCTGCGATGTCGAATGTCGTACCTGCAACGTGTCTCTTCTGAACCGCCGCTCCGGCAGGAACCGTGTCGTCTCTTACCAGCGACCACCAATCAGAGTCATCGTCCAATCGTGTTGACTGCGCCCGAGCGGACAAAATGGTGAAGAACAACAGAATCCCAATTGATGTCATCCTGACGCTGAGCCTAGTGAAGCGGAAGGGTCTATGCATTTGGTCCCCGAGTCACAATACTCTTCTTGGCGCCACGCAGAGCGCGCACTGCAATATCCTGCAACTTCCTCGTGACCTCGTCCCGTTCAGCTTGCGAAGCGTTCTCTAGACGGCGTTCGAGCGCGGCGCTTAGACGCTCAGCTAAAAGTTCAAACTCTGCCTTGGGTGCGCGTTTCGGGCCAGATCGATTCACTGTCAACCCCCAAAGAACTTTTCCACGTCCTCAATCTTCGTCGTCCGCTTATACGCCGGCAGGCTGTTGATGAACACCTTCCCGTATTGCTTTTTCAAGATCCGATTGTCGAGCAGCGCCAGCAGGCCGCGGTCGTGCAGCGAGCGGATCAGGCGGCCGAAGCCCTGCTTTAGCGTAATCACCGCCGCCGGCACCTGGTAGTCGAAGAAGGCGTTGCCGCCGGCACGGTCGATGGCCTTGATGCGCGCGGCGACCACCGGATCGTTCGGCACCGCGAAGGGCAGGCGGTCGATGATGACGCAGCTCAACTGCTCGCCCTGCACGTCCACGCCCTGCCAGAACGACGCGGTCGCGAAGAGCACCGCGTTGGGCGTGGTGCGAAATTCCTCCAGCAGCGCGCTCTTCGGCGCCGAGCCCTGGATGAGCAGCGGAAACTCGAGTTCGCCGAGCAGACGGTCGTGAATGTCGTGCATCTGCGCGTAGCTGGTGAAGAGGCAGAAGGCGCGTCCGCGACTGATTTCCAGCAGGCGACGGATGCAGATCGCAGCATTCGATGCGAACGCGGGGTCACGCGGGTCGGGCAGATCGGGCGGAACGTAGAGAATCGCCTGCGACTCGTAATCGAAGTGCGAGGGCACCACCAGCTCCCGCGCGTTGTCGATGCCGAGGCGGTTCTTCACGTAGTCGAAGCCGCCACCGACGGCAAGCGTGGCCGAAGTCAGCACAGCGGTATCCAATCGCGCGAAGAGGTATTCGCGCAGAATTTGCGAGACGTCGATCGGAGTGGCCTGGAGGGCGACGTGCTGGCGTCCGCGAAAATGCAGGTCCCTCGACTTCGCTCGGGATGACACCCCTTTTGAGGACACGGGTCTTGAGTCGCGGCGCTCGATCCAGAACACTGTGTTCGGGTCTTCCGATTCCATGGCGAATCCAAGCCCCGCCCGAATCTCTTCCGCGCGGCGGCCCAGCAGGAACGCATCATCCGGACGGTCGCGCCACTGCTCCAACTCACTGGTAACGCGGGTGAGCGCGCGCATCACGCCCAGGTACTCGTCGCCGTTTTCTTCCAGGAATTCCTTGCGCGTCTCGAACGAGAAGCGCCCTTCGCCGGGTGGCAGCAGCGAAAAGAAGAAGCTGCCGCGCTCGCGCACGCCCTGCGCCGCCGCGAGCAGTCCGGGTGACGCACCCTTGTTTTTCTGCACCACGGCCTCCAGGTCGCGGGCCAGTTCTTCAAAGCGTCCGGCACTCACGTTGACGCCGAAGTAGCTGCCGGCAACGTCCTCCAGTTCGTGCGCCTCGTCGAAGATCACGGCGCCGCACTCGGGCAGGATACCGACGTTTTCTTTCGTGTCTTCGGTCGCCATCTTGATTGCCAGGTCGGCGAAAAAGAGATGGTGGTTGACGATGATGATGTCGCTTTCGGCCGCGCGCCGGTGCATGTCGGTAATGAAGCAGCGGTCGAACTGCGCGCACTTCTGGCCCAGGCAGTTTTCGGCGCGGGCATCGAGCTTGTGCCAGAGCGGGCTCGATTCCGGCAGCACCACCAGCTCGGAGCGGTCGCCCGTCTTGGTGGTCTCGTCCCACTCCTTGATGGCCCTGTACTGCTCAATCTCTTCCAGCCCGCTGAGCACGGGCTGGTCGGTGAGGTCGTAGAGCTTCTTGCGGCAGAGATAATTGTTGCGCCCCTTCATGTAGCAGACCTTCAGGTCGGGGCAGTGTTGGGCGAGGAAGGGAACGTCCTTGTAGAAGAGCTGCTCTTGCAAGTTCTTGGTGCCGGTGGAAATGATAACGCGCTTGCCGGAGCGGATGACGGGCATCAGGTAGGCCAGCGTTTTCCCGGTGCCAGTGCCTGCTTCGACGATCAGGTGACGCTTCTCTGCGAGAGCTTCTTCGACCGCCTGGGCCATCTGGAGCTGTCCGCGGCGGAACTCGTAGGCCGGATGCGTCTTCGACAGCACGCCGCCGGGAGCGAAGAACTGGTAGAGGTTGCTGGCGGGTTGAGTAGGGGCTGACACGGTGGATGGGAACGTCATCTCTATAATAGCGGTAGCGGGATTTCAAATTTGAAATTTGCAAATTTCAAATTTTCAATCACTCGCATTCTCGATGCCCGAAAAAGATCCCACGATAATCCGCCCTGCCACCCTCGCCATCGTCGGTCGCCCCAATGTCGGCAAGTCCACGTTGTTCAACCGCATTGTCGGCCGCAGGCGCGCGATCGTCGGCGACGAGCCCGGCATCACCCGCGACCGGCTATATGGCATCGCCGAGTGGTCGGGCCGCCGCTTCCGCGTGGTCGATACCGGCGGTATCGTCACCGACGACAAAGAGCTGATCCCGGCGGAAATCTTTCGCCAGGCGCGCGTGGCGCTCGATGAAGCCGACGCAATCGCCATGGTGGTGGATGGACGCACGGAACTGACGGCGCCGGACTTGGAACTGGCGCGCCTGCTGATTCGCTCCGGCAAACCGGTGTTCCTGGCGGTGAACAAGATCGACACGCAGAAGATGGAAGCGGCGGCGGAGAACTTCCGCACCTTGGGCATCCAGCGCCTGTACCCGGTTTCGGCGGAACACTCCAACGGCGTCGCGGAGTTGCTGGATGCGGTGATGGAGGTGATGCCGGAGAGCGAGCCCGAACCGGAAAAGGAAACGATCACCGCAGAGGACGCAGAGGGACGCAAGGAAGAATTCGATCCCAAGGACGCAAAAATCCGCAGAGAGAAACTGACCGCGGATCAGTTCGAAGAGAAACCGACCGAGGCCGAGTGGGCTGTTAGGGAGTTCAAGATCGCCATCATCGGGCGGCCGAACGTAGGGAAGTCCACGCTGCTGAACGCGCTCACTTCGACCGATCGCGCCATCGTATCCGCCATCCCGGGCACCACGCGCGACGCGGTGGATGAAATGATCGAACGCGACGGCCAGGCCTATCGCTTCATCGATACCGCGGGCATCCGCCGCAAGGGCAAGACCAAGTTGATGGCCGAAAAGCTCTCGGTCGTGATGGCGCGCAAGCACACGGAAGCTGCCGACATCGCGCTGCTGGTGGTGGACGCGACCGAAGGCGTTACCGCCAGCGACGCCACCATTGCCGGATACGCTCACGAAAGCGGGCGGTCGCTGATCATCGTCGTCAACAAGTGGGACCTGGTCGGCAAGAAACAAGTTCGGAACGAGGATGGCACTCGCCGCAGCGGCAACGCGCCCTTCCAGCGCACCAAGGGCGCGCGTCCCAGCGCTGGAGCGGACACGCACACAGCGCCCGACCGCAAGGCTTTCGAAGAACAGGTCCGCTACGAACTGAAATTCCTGAACTACGCGCCCGTGATCTTCATCTCGGCGAAAGAAGGCAAGAACATCGACAGGCTGTTCGCGGAGATCACGAAAGTCGGGCAGGAGCGGCGCAAGCGCGTGCCGACGTCGGCGATCAACCGCTTCCTCGAGCACATCGATTTTGACCGCGCCTCGGTGCCGCATAGCAAGCGCGTGCGAATTTTGTACATGACGCAGGCCGCGGCGTCTCCGCCGACGTTCATTCTCTTCGTGGACCGCGCGGTGAAACTGCACTTCAGCTACGAACGCTTCCTGGAAAACCAGATTCGCAAGGAGTTCGGATTTGCGGGGACACCGATCTGGATCAAGACGCGGGCGAGAAACGAAAAACAAAAATAGCCGCGGATTAAGTGCTCAGAGCCAAGTGCTCAGTGCTCAGAACCTCGGTCTATCAGTCGCTCAGTCTGTCAGTCGGCTGGGGATCGAATGACTGACCGACTGAAAGCCTGACTGACGGTCATCCTGAGCACCGAGCACTTGGCACTGAGCACTTGTTCTGACTCTGTGGTTAAATCTCCCTGACATGACCGACGCCAAACCAATTCGGTTGACGGAGCACGTAAAAGCTGCGGGTTGAGCGAGCAAGCTGAGTCCGGCGGCGCTGGACGCGGTGCTTGGGAAATTAGCCCGGCAGGAAGATCCAAACGTGCTGGTCGGCTTCGATAAGGCCGACGACGCCGGAGTGTATCGCATCGCCTCCGACGTCGCGCTGGTGCAGACGGTGGACTTCTTCACCCCCATCGTGGACGACCCGTACACCTTTGGCCAGATTGCCGCCACCAATGCGCTGAGCGACGTGTACGCCATGGGCGGACGTCCTCTGAACGCGCTGGCGCTGGTTTGTTTTCCCGAGACGGGTGACCTCGACGTCCTGGAGCGGATCATGGCGGGCGGGCTGAGCAAGATGGTCGAGGCCGAGTGCACGATCATCGGCGGGCACTCCATCCGCGACGAGGAAATGAAGTTCGGCTACGCGGTGACCGGCACCGTCCACCCCGAGCGCGTGCTGACCAACGCGGGCGCGCGTGCCGGCGACCGTCTGATTCTGACCAAGGCGATTGGGACGGGCGTGATTTCTACGGCCATCAAGCGCGAAAAGGCCGAAGCGGAATGGATCGAGGCGGCGGTCGAGTCCATGACCATGTTGAACCGAGGCGCGGCCGAATGCGTGAACGAGCATAACCAGCGGCTGATCGAGCCGGTTGTGCATGCCATGACGGACATCACCGGTTTTGGCCTGATCGGGCACACGCGCGAGATGGCGCTGGCGAGCAACGTCAGCCTGAAAATCAAAGCCAGCCACGTGCGGCTGCTGGATGGCGCGGTCGAGTGCGTGGAAGCCGGCTACATTCCGGGAGGGCTCAAGGCCAATCGCGAATTTGCCGAGTGCGCCGTGAAATTCGACGAGGGCGTGTACGACGAATTGCAAACGCTGCTCTTCGACCCGCAAACATCCGGCGGGCTGCTGATTTCCGTCAGCGCCGCCGCCGCCGAGAACCTGGTCGCGGACCTGCGCGTGAAGAATTTCCCGGCGGCAATCATCGGCGAGGTCGTCGAGCGCACCGAGCCGCTGATTCACGTTGCGGAATAGTTGTACTGCCTTCCCGGTTCGACATTCCCACCATTCATGCGGCATAATCGCGGCCCGAAATTTCCGGGTGAGCCAACCATCATGAAGCGACTTGCGATTGCCGTCCTCTGCTTGTTTTTCTTCAGCTCCTTTTCCTTTGCCGCGCCGCAAAAGCAAGGCGCCTGCAAAGTTACCGACAACGCCGAGTACACGAAGAAGATCCGCGAGTACACCACGGACAAGGCGTTCACGACCGAACTGGTGGACCACCTGCCGATGAGTTCGTGCGTGCCCGCGCCCGACGCCTTCCTCGACCACATCATCGGCGCCCCCGACGTGCTCACCTACGTGAAGGACATCAACGCCTACATGCGGCTGCTGGAAAAGAAAAGTCCGCGGGTGAAGGTGTTCGAGATCGGCGAGAGCGAGGAAAACCGCCAGATGCTCGCCGTTGTTGTCACGGACGAGAAGAACATGGCCGCGCTGGAGCGCAACCGCGAAATCCTGGCCAAGCTGGCCGACCCGCGCACCATCACCGACGCCGAAGCGCAGAAGCTGATCGCGGAAGCCAAGCCCATCTACTGGGCGGACGGCTCCATCCACTCGCCCGAAACCGGCGCGCCGGAAATGCTGATGGAGCTGGCCTATCGGCTCGCGGTCGAAGAGACGCCGTTCATCGACACCATCCGCAAGAATTCAATCATCATGATCACGCCGGTGGTGGAGGTGGACGGGCGCGACCGCATGGTCGACACCTACCTGTGGCGCAAGAAGCATCCGGACCAGCAGCCGCTGCCCCTCACGTGGTGGGGCCACTACGTCGCGCACGACAACAATCGCGACTCGCTGGGCATGTCTTTAACGCTGTCGCGCAACATGCTCGCCAACTGGCTCAAGTGGCACCCGGTGGTGATGCACGACCTGCACGAGTCGGTGCCGTTCCTGTACATCATGACCGGCACCGGGCCGTATAACGCGTGGCTGGACCCGATCGTGATCAACGAGTGGCAGCAGATGGCGTACTACGAAATCCAGGAGATGACCAAGCGCGGCGTGATCGGCGTGTGGACGCACGGCTTTTACGACGGCTGGGCCCCGAATTACCTGCTCTCGATCGGCAACGGACATAACGGCATCGGACGCTTCTACGAGACCTTCGGCAACGGCGGCGCCGACACGCGCGAGCGCACCCTACCGGCCAGCTCGACTTCGCGCGAGTGGTACCGCCCGAACCCGCCGCTGCCCAAGGTGAAGTGGTCCATCCGCAACAACATCAACATGCAACAGAGCGCGATCTTGTTCGGCATGTATAACGTCGCCACCAACGGGCAGACATTCCTGAACAATTTCTATTTGAAGTCGAAACGCGCGGTGGCGAAGGCGCGGACGGAGGGTCCGGCGGCCTGGGTGCTGCCGGCCGACGATACGCGTCCGGCGGCGCAGGCGGCGCTGCTGCGGCTGCTGCAGTTGCAGGGAGCGGAGGTGTCGAAGCTGGGGAAAGAGTTTCGTATGCAGTCGACGGTCGATGTTCGACGGTCTACGGAAGAGCCGATGGACGACGGTCGACGGTCGACGGCAACAGCGGATTCCTCGGCTTCGCCTCGGAATGACAACACAGACAGGCGGAACGACAATTCCCAGGAGCAACGTCGCGAGCGGCCATCGACCATCGACCGTCAGCCATCGACCATAATTCTTCCCGCCGGTTCCTACGTCATCCGCATGGACCAGCCCTATTCGCGACTGGTGGACATGGTGCTGGACACGCAGTACTACAGCCCGCGCGATCCGCGCTCGTACGACGACACCGGCTGGACGCTCGGCGCTTTGCACAACGTAAAGACCGTACGCGTGACGGACACGGCGATCCTCGATCTGCCGATGGAAAAGGTGCAGGGCGAGGTGCGCGCGCCGGGCGGCGTGAAGGGCGCGGGTAAGACGCTGCTCATCAACCACACCGGCGAGAACGCGCTGGCCACGCTGCGCTTCCGCTTCCCGCAAACCAGGATGGAAGCGGCGGAACAGGCATTCGAGGCCGAGGGCGCTAAGTTCCGCGCTGGTACGTTCGTGATTCGCGAAGGCGACCGCGCCAAAATCGGGCAGGCGGCGAAGGAACTTGGACTGACGGCGCAGGCCACGGCCGCGGAGATCAAGGTGAAAACCCATCCGCTGGCGGCGCCGCGCATTGCGCTGCTGCACGGTTGGCAGTCCACGCAAAACGATGGCTGGTACCGCATCGCGATGGACCAACTGCAGGTCCCGTACACCTATATCGCGGACACGAAAGTGCGCGAAACGACGGACCTGCGCTCCAAGTTCGACGTCATCATCGTGCCGCCCGTGGGGAGCATGCAGACGCTGATGCGCGGGATCACACCGCGCGACGATAGGCCGGTGGCGTGGAAGAACTCGGCCGACACGCCCAACCTTGTGGCGCCGGGCATTGACGAAGCGGACGACATCCGCGGCGGCCTGGGATTGAGCGGCGTCGCCAACCTGGAAAGATTTGTGAGCCAGGGCGGGTTGCTGATGGCGATCCAGAGTGCGGCGTCGCTGCCGGTGCAGACGGGCATGACGGAACTGGTGAACGTCAGCGATCCGCGAACGATGCAAGCGTCGGGCTCGGTGGTGATGGCGAGCATTGACGACAAGACGAGCCCAATTGCCTACGGCTACGACGACCACCTCTACCTCTATTACAACCGCGGGCCGGTGATCACGGTCGGCGCAGGCGGTGGAGGCGGCGGCGGAGGCGGCGACCAGGGCGGGCCAGCCGGACGCTCGAGCGGGCGCGGCAACGCTACCGATGCCGATGTGATCCAGGCGCGGCCGTACCAGGCGATGGAGAAGCCCACGCGGCGCAGCCCGCGCGAGCAGGAACTCTTCATCCCCGAAGAAGCCCGCGAGTTTGCGCGCTGGACCCTGCCGCCGGATTCGGGAAAGCCGCGCGTGATCGTGCGCTTCGCCCCTGAGCGCGACCTGGTGCTGAGCGGACTCATCCTGGGTGGCGCGGAGATCGCGGAAAAACCGGCGGTGGTGGACGTACCGCACGGCAAGGGTCACGTCCTGTTGTTCGCCAATAATCCGATGTGGCGCAACACCACCCAGGGAAGTTACACGCTGGTGTTTAACGCGATCATGAACTACGACAACCTGGGAGCGGGACGGGAGCCGGCGAAAGCTGCGGCGAAGACTGGGGAGTAAGTCGAGTTTGCCAAGCGGATTGGAGCGGCTGAGGCAGCCTGTCCCAATAACTAAGCCCGGCCATTTCTGGCCGGGCTTCTCGTTATGCGGAGCGCGGCGACAACGCCACAGAACATAGTTTCAGAAACAACGCCACTATGAGCGCACAAATAACGCCGACCATAGATGAGAAAGCGATGAGCGTTGCATTGGAAGCTGCTCCTTCGCTTGTATCCCAACCGATGACATAAGCGAATACGGGAAATGCTGCTCCTAGTACTCCGCCGGCTGCTGCGGCAATTGCGAAGAAGTATTTCTTCAGCAACGGATGATTGCTTACAGCATTGAGGCACAGTCCACCGAACATTCCAGCAATAGCTCCAGCCAGACCTGCAGGGATAAACGCGAAAGGAAGTAAGAACATTGTGTCGCGAATTACCGTTGCAGTGCCACTCCGATCGTGAACACTAACGAGAATCGCAAAAAGCAATGCTCCGACAAGCGGAGCTGTGAATGCGCACAGCACCCCGCTCGTTAATACCATTCCGATGCGACTTAAGAACTTCACGGGTCGAATGTAGCTCGGTTAAGAGTTTCTGTCAGTGACATTCAAACGCAACAAAGCCCGGCCATTTCTGACAGGGCTTTTATTTTTCCTGAAGCCTGAAGCCTGGTCTTACGCCGTGCTTGGTCTCTCTCCCGGTACGATTCCCGGTTGGCCTGCGCCCGGCGCGGGTTTCAGTACCTGCTGCATCTCGCCGCCATCAGGGTGTCCGCCGGGGACTACCTTCGCAGGAAGCTGCTTGCCCTCGATGAGCATCTGGACCTCAAGCGCGTCGAGCACTTCGCGCTCGAGCAGAGCCATCGCGATCCGGCTTAGCGCGTCGCGATGGTTCGACAGGATATCCACCGCGGATTTGTAGCCGGCATCTATGAAGCGGCGAACTTCCTCGTCGATCTTCATTGCCGTGGCTTCCGAGTAGTCGCGGTGCTGGCTGATTTCCCGGCCCAGGAATATCTGCTCTTCCTTCTTGCCGAAGCTGAGCGGACCGAGGTCGCTCATGCCGAACTCGCAGACCATCTTGCGGGCCAGCTCCGTGGCCTGCTCGATGTCGTTGCCGGCGCCGGTGGTCATGGTGTTGAGGAACAGCTCCTCGGCCACGCGGCCGCCCATCATGATCGCCAGCCGGGTTTCCAGGTACGGTTTGCGATAGGTGTGCTTGTCGTCGATGGGCAACTGCATGGTCACACCCAGCGCCATGCCGCGCGGGATGATCGTGACTTTGTGCAGCGGATCGGATTCCTCGCGCATAGCCGCGACCAGCGCGTGTCCGCCTTCGTGGTAGGCAGTGACGCGCTTCTCCTCCTCGGACATGAGCATGGACTTGCGCTCAGCGCCCATCAGCACCTTGTCCTTGGCCGTTTCGAAGTCGTACATCATCACGGCCTTGCGGTTCTGGCGCGCGGCGTTCAAGGCGGCCTCGTTGACCATGTTGGCCAAATCGGCGCCGCTGAACCCCGGTGTGCCGCGGGCAAGAACGGAGAGATCGACGTCTTCCGCCAAAGGGACCTTGCGGGTGTGCACGCGCAGGATTTCCTCGCGGCCGCGCACGTCAGGACGCGCGACCACCACGCGGCGGTCGAAGCGGCCCGGCCGCAGCAGCGCCGGGTCGAGAACGTCGGGACGGTTGGTAGCGGCGATCAGGATGACGCCTTCGTTGGATTCGAAGCCGTCCATCTCGACCAGTAACTGGTTGAGCGTCTGCTCGCGCTCGTCGTGTCCACCGCCGAGGCCGGCGCCGCGATGGCGTCCGACCGCGTCGATTTCGTCGATGAAAATGATGCAGGGCGCGTTCTTCTTGCCCTGCTCGAACAGGTCGCGGACGCGGCTGGCGCCCACGCCGACAAACATTTCCACAAAGTCCGAACCGGAAATCGAAAAGAACGGAACGTTGGCTTCGCCGGCGACCGCGCGGGCCAGCAGCGTCTTGCCTGTGCCCGGAGATCCGACCAGCAGCACGCCCTTGGGAATGCGGCCACCCAATTTCTGGAACTTCTGCGCCTCGCGCAGGAACTCGATAATTTCCTTCAACTCTTCTTTCGCTTCATCCACGCCGGCGACGTCCTTGAACGTTACCTTCTTCTGCTGCATGGAGAGCAGGCGCGCGCGCGATTTGCCAAACGACAGCGCCTTGTTTCCGCCAGTCTGCATCTGGCGAATCATGATGAACCACAGCGCGCCGAGCAGGATGAGGGGGGCCAGGTTCAGCAGCCACGTCGGCCACGAACCGCTTTGCGTGTCCTTCACTGTAATGTTCACGCCCTTGTCCCGAAGGATCTTGTACATGTCGGAATAGTTGGGCGGAACGATGGAGTGGAAGGCGGTCTTGTCCTTCAGGTGACCGGTGACCTCGGTGCCGTTGACGGAGACATCCAGGACATTGCCCTGGTCCACCTGGGCCATGAACTCGGAAAAGTTCTTCTCTACCTGCTTCGCGCCGGTGCCGCCGGCCTTCACCACCTGCCACAGCAAAACGCCGGACAGCACGATGACCAGCCAGAACACCACTGTCTTAACGGTTGAATTCACTGAGAAACTCCTGTTGCCTTGCGCAGAGAAGGGTAAGACCCGAAACATTCCCCGTTCCCCGCACCTGTTTAGATGCCGCAGGATAATCGGGGAAGCGACTTTCTTGACCCGCCCTCTGCTCATTCTAACCCGGTATGGATTTGGCCGACTGCGGTTACGCGGATTTAATCCACTCTCGTCCCGATAAAAACTATCCCCGGGCCCGGTGCTCCAGCATCAGACCGGGACCGTTGCCGTTGGGGAGCAGGAACTGTTCGGGGAAAGCGAAGCCGGGGACCCATACGATTTGCTCGCTTCCACCAACCTCGGTGACGATCACCGGCCAGTGTGCCCGGGCTTCCGCAGGAACATGGCGCGCTTGCAGCAACTCCTTTAGTTTCTTGGGCCCACGCGTGTGTACCGGCCAATATCGGTCGCCCGGCCGCCAGTTGCGGACGCGCAGGCTGCCGATCTGACCGGGGTCGAGAAGGTCACCCTCGCGGAACTCCAGAAGTCGCGCCGCGATGGTCAGACCGGCAGCCGGAACCTCCACCTCGCCGGGAACTGGAAGCGCGAATTCGTAGTTCTCTTCCTGCTCCGTTAGACACCTCTTCTGGAGGCGCAGTTCCCGCTCAACGATGCACGCATCCCAATCGCCCGGAAGTTCAACCCTTTTCTCGGCGCGCGTCGGGGGTTCGGCAGCGAGGTCGAGGACCTGCTGGACGTGATGGAATTCAAGACGAATTCCGTGGCGTTCGGCGAAGGCACGGAGCAGGCGTCGCTGCAGGGCCAGCGGATGGGAGAGAAGTTTCGCCAGAGCGACGGCCTCTGGCCGATGGTCGAAGGACGATTGCGGAAGCAGATCGTGCACATCGCGCGAGATGATTTCGTGCCAGTATTCCTCTTCGGTGCGGGCGATGTCGGCGGTCTCACTCAGCACCTGCTCGATGGCCGCGTTGAACTCGCGCAGCTTCGGCATAAGCTCCTGGCGCAGCTTGTTGCGCGCAAAAGCGGCGTCCTGATTGCTTGCATCTTCTCGCCAGGGCTGGCTGGAATGCTTGAGATAGTCGCGGAGCTGCGCGCGACGAAACTCCAGGAGAGGTCTGACGATGGAGCCGCCACTCTCTTTGACCTCCGGATAGATCCCGGCCAGTCCGCGCGTTCCGGCGCCGCGCAGGAAGCGGAGGAAAACGGTTTCGGCCTGATCGTCGAGAGTGTGGGCGGTGGCGATACGCTTCAGAGACTGCTGCCCGATCGCTTTCCAGAAAAAGGCGTAGCGCAGTTCGCGGGCGGCGGCTTCGATGCCGCACTTGCGTTCGTTGGCGTAGGCGCGAGTGTCGGCCGAGCCGGCAAAGAACTGGAGATCGTGCGCCGCCGCCAGCTCGCGGACGAACTGCTCGTCCTGATCGGATTCTTTGCCGCGCAGCTTGTGATTGAAGTGAACGACCGCGAGCACCACGCCGAGCCGCTCACGCAATTCCAGGAGCAAGCGGAGAAGCGCGACCGAGTCCGCACCTCCCGACACGGCGATGCCCACGCGATCTCCCGCGCGCATGAGCTGGTGGCGGCGAACGTAGTCGAGAAGGCGGTCCTGCACAGGAGAATACTAAAGCAGGCGCTGGGCTTTGGGCTTTAGGCATTAGGGAGAGCCGCGCGAAAGTTGTGTGCGTGACTACAATGTTGCCGTTTGTCTCCGTCATCGAGAAGGAATCGTGAAACGAGAAGGTAGGCGGGCCTCGGGCGATGCACGTTGGCATCGCGTGTTTTCGCGGCAGATCGGAACGACATGAACGAACTTTTCGAAGCCCTGCGGCAATCCATCATCGACGGCACTCCCGAGATCGCCAGGACCGCCGCGTTAGACGCGCTGCATCGCGGCATGGACCCCCTGGAGACCATCAACCAGGCATGCATTCCCGCAATGGATTATGTCGGCGAAAAGTTCAGCTGTCATGACATGTTCCTGCCGGATGTGCTGATGGCCAGCGAAGCCATGAAGGCCGCCGTCTCCGTCCTCGAACCGGAAATGCGGCGTCGCGGTGGTCAGCGGCAAACGATGGGAAAAGTGCTCCTCGGGACGGTGCGGGGCGACATCCATGAAATCGGCAAATCGCTGGTGGCGATCATGCTTTCGGCTGCCGGATTCGAGGTATTCGACCTGGGCATCAGCGTTCCGACGGAAACTTTCGCCGCCAAGGCGCGCGAGCTCGATGCCGACGTTGTAGGCGTCTCCGCCCTGCTCACCACAACCATGGCCGTGCAGAAGAAAGTGATCGAGTGTTTCGACCGTGAGGGTCTGCGGCCGAGGGTAAAGGTGATCGTCGGCGGCGCACCCGTCACCCGCAAATGGGCGGAAGAAATCGGCGCCGACGGATACGGCAAGGACGCCGCCAGTGCCGTGTCGCTGGTGAAATCTCTTCTCGGCACGCGAACGCCATGAATGGCCGCACGCCAAAACTCGAGTTGTTGGACGACGCGCTGCTTCGGCGCGTGCTCGACGAAGCCTTCCAGCTACTCGAGCAGCCCGGGATTCGAGTGCAGACAGCGGCAGCGGTTGATCTGCTCGCCGGCGCCGGTGCGAAGGTTGCGGACGGTGTTGTTCGGCTGCCGCGTACCCTGGTGGAAAAGGCCCTGGCGAGCGCACCCAAAGAGTTTCATCTCTACGACCGGGGCGGCCAACCGGCGGTCCATTACGGCGGCGACCGGGTGCAGTTCGATCCGGGCTCGTCGTGCCTCAACGTACTGGATCCCGACACAATGCGCCCGCGTCTGGCGCAGGCGGCGGACTTGGTTCGGCTGATCAAGGTGGCGGAAATGCTGCCGCAATACGCGGCGCAGTCCACCGCCATGGTCTGCGGCGATGTCCCGCCGGAAATCGGCGACCTGTACCGTTTGTTCCTCGTCCTCTGGTATTCGGACAAGCCGGTAGTGACCGGCGCATTCACCGCCGCGGGTCTGCGGCCGATGCTCGACTTATTGCGCGCCGAGCGCAGTGATGAAGAATTGCGCGCTCGCCCGCGCGCCGTCTTCGACGTCTGTCCCACGCCGCCGCTCAACTGGTCGGAATTTGCCTGCGAAAATTTGCTGGAACTGGCACGTGCGGGCGTTCCCGCGGAAATCGTTTCCATGCCGCTGGCTGGCGTGGCCGCTCCGGTCACGCTGGCGGGATCGGTGGTACAGCACGCCGCTGAGTGTCTGAGCGGCATCACCCTCCACCAGTTAGCGTCGCCGGGTGCGCCGATCGTGTGGGGCGGCGCGCCGGCCGTCGTCGACATGCGCACCGGCACCACGCCCATGGGCGCTATCGAGACGGCGATGATCGACATGGCGTGCGCGCAGGTCGGCAAGCGCCTCGGCCTGCCCACTCATGCTTACCTGGTCGCCAGCGATTCCAAGCTGGTGGATGCGCAGGCGGGATTCGAGAGCGGCGTGAGCGCGGTGCTGGGCGCGTTGGCGGGGATCAACATGATCTCCGGCGCCGGCATGCTCGATTTCCTCGCCTGCCACAGCGTCGAGAAGCTGGTACTGGACGCCGACATCATTGCTTCCGCCCAGCGCTTGCTCGAAGGAATCCAGCCGCGGACCCCGACGCTGGCCACGGGCATGTTCGAGGAAGCCGGTCACGCAGGGCAGTTTCTGAAGCTGCCGGCCACACGACAGTGGTTCCGCAGCGAGATCCACCTGCCGTCGAGCGTGATCGATCGGGAAGCCGCCGCGGAGGAGGGAGCGTCCTCTACCGACACCTTCTGCCGGGCCCGCCAGCGCGCCCGGGAACTGGAAGCCGCTTATGTGCGTTCCGGCCTTGCGCGCACCGTGGAAGGCGCGCTACGGAGCGCCGTGGAACCTCATGCGCAACGGGCAGGACTCGCAACACTGCCGGGACTGTAATGCGCGCCGAACTGGAGCCGGTGCGCGGCACGCGCTTCAACCTCAAGGGCCTGTCACACTCGGGAAGACTTTCACGACGAGTGCAACCGTGGCTTTCCCGGAGTTGGTGGTGATGGTGAGTGCTCCATTATGTTCCCGGGTAGCCGATGGTCGTAATCTGATCTTGATTTCGCAACTTCCTCCGGCCGCCAATTCCGCTCCGCAGTCAGCTTCATAAACGAAGTCTTCCGTGACTTCGATCGTGGAGATCGTTAGCGGCACGGACTGCATGTTGGCGAAGCGTACCGTACGAACTTCGTGCGACTTGGAAGTGCCGGCCTCAAATACGAGCCGGCCCGGCGAGACTGCGAGCGCGGGCGGGGCAGGGACAACGACCGATGGCAACGGGCGAATAGCAATGGAAGATGTCTGTACTGCTGACGATCGACTCACGATTAGCGGGGCTGCCGGAGCCAAGAGAACTGGGGCTGGCGTCATGGGCTGCGTAAGGTCCGCAATCAGTTCGATCGGCACCGTCAGACTCGCGCGCCTTGATTGGACTTCGGCGATCACCTGCACGTTGTAGAGTCCTGGCCCAGCTCCCGAGTCGCTGTGAATCACGACCGTGGCGAGGGCAGGCTCACCGGTCAATTGCATTATGTTGGGCTCCGCGAAGCAGGTGATTCCGCTTGTCCCAAGGCAGGCAATCGCAACGGTTGCGGGTGCGGTTCCTGCCGAAACGAGGACACCTACGCGCGCTTCCTGACCGACTACGACAATGTTGGCTTGCGAGCGATCGGGCCGGCTCGGCCGGCTTAGAGCCAACGACAGGTCCGTGGCAGTAGCCGACAGGGACACCTGCGGCGAAGTTCCCACCCCATCGTGCTCCACGGACAAGATTCCACTCTGATCACCAAGCGCCGTCGGCGCGAAACTTACAGTGAACGAGCAACTGCTCCCGGGTGCGAGCGTCGTCGGACAGTTGTTGCTCTGGGTGAAACTGCCGCTGATCGAAACTTGTTGGATGGACAGCGCGACGGTGCTGTTATTCGTCAAAGTGACCGATTCGGTATTCGAACTATAAATTAATAGCGAGCCAAAATTGATCGCGCCCGGCAAGAGAGTCGGTGTTGTAAATGCCGGTACTGCCAACGCCAGACTGTGATTAGAGCCGCCGGCGATTGCCGCCACGCCCGAGAGACTGCTCACCTGCACCGGCGTGCTGCTGTTCGTTGTCGTGCCCGTTCCCAACTGGCCATAATAATTAAACCCCCAGGCCCACACGGTGCTGTCGCTCTTCAGCGCCAGACTGTGTAAGCCGCCGCCTGCCACAGACACCGCCCCCGATAGACTGCTCACCTGCACCGGTGTGCTGCTGCTGGTAGTGTTGCCCGTGCCCAACTGGCCATAGGCGTTAGTTCCCCACGCCCAGACGGTACCGTCGCTTTTCACGGCCAGACTGTGAGAGCTGCCGGCGATCGCCACCACGCCCGAGAGACTGCTCACCTGCACCGGCGTGCTGCTGTTCGTCGTGGTGCCGTTGCCCAACTGGCCATTGCCGTTGTATCCCCAAGCCCAGACGGTGCCGTCACTTTTCAGAGCCAGACTGTGATTAGAGCCCCCGGCGATCGCGACCACGCCCGACAGACCGCTCACCTGGACGGGCGTGCTGCTGTAGGTGGTGGTGCCATTGCCCAACTGGCCATAGCCGTTGTATCCCCAAGCCCAGACGGTGCCGTCACTCTTAAGCGCCAGACTGTGGAAGTCACCGCCTGCGACAGACACCGCCCCCGATAGACCACTCACCTGGACGGGCGTGCTGCTGTTGGTGGTGGTGGCGTTGCCCAACTGGCCATTGCCGTTCGCTCCCCAAGCCCAGACGGTACGGTCGCTCTTCAGCGCCAAGGTGTGACCCGCGCCGGCGGCGATGGACAATACCCCAGACAGGCTGACCACCTGGACCGGTGTGCTGCTGTTGGTGGTAGTGCCGTTGCCCAACTCGCCATCGCCGTTGTATCCCCAGGCGCGAACGGTACCGTCGCTCTTCAGCGCCAAGCTGTGATTAGAGCCGCCGGCGATCGCCACCACGCCCCCGAGACTGCTCACCTGCACCGGCGTGCTGCTGTTGGTGGTGGTGCCGTTCCCCAACTGGCCATATGTGTTGGATCCCCAGGCGAACGCGGTTCCCGCCGACTGCGGCGCGCCATTCGGAGTAGCAATACAGGGCACGGTGATAGCGAGGATCGCCGCAACCAACATCGTCAGCCAGGCGGCGTTCGGGGTCTTCCGCCGCCACCATGCTTCCGCCCGGCAGGCCCGTCGGTTCCTGGAAAAAGCTGACGCGCAGGTAGCTGCATCAATCCACAAACTTTCACGAGCATCGTCTGCGATGGCGGATGCGATCGACGATAGCGTCGGCGTTATTAAGCGTGCCACGTTCCTCCTCGTGAAGTCCCAGCGGGGCTTTTGGCGGCGTCTGCTCTGCCTGGGGGAGGGCATGTGGGCGGACTTGGATGCCGCGTTCATTCAATTCGTTTGCATAATACCGCTCATCCATTCGCGTGACTGTCCAACATTGCTCACTTGTCAAAAGGTTAAGGGCGTTTTTGCAACGATTTCCCCAAGCGCTGTTGGAACTGCCCGAAAGCGTGCTCGCCATTACAGAGCCCAGCAGAGACCAAATCGGGACGGGAAGTTCAGCATGGCGGGTAATGCTTGTGCTCAGTGAGCAATCTTGTACAGACGGTGGATTTACCGAGAGCGCAATATCTTTTGGAGATGGGATGCCATGGTCGGCACACTCAGACAAGATTCTTAGGAGGATTACTAAATGAAGAAAGTACTGTTGGTTCTGGTGCTGATTTGCTTTGCAATGGCGCCTGCGTTTGCGGATAACATAACTGGAAACTTCGGATTCACCGGCAGTTTCACCCTCAACTCGACTTCCGTAGCCACCGCGTCAACGGTGACGGCGTGGGGCACAACCTTGGTGTCAAATTCAGGTGTGGCGGGCATGACCGTCGGCAGCCCGGTCACTTTCAATGTCGGCTCGTGGAACTTGGGCACGCTCTCGAGCAACTTTTGGTCAGTCGATGGGTACACGTTCAACTTGACCAGTGTGAGCGTGCTCAAGGCAGGTACTGACCCGCATGGTAGCCTCAATGTTTCCGGTGACGGAATTCTGACTGGGAACGGTCATGGACCGACAAACTACAGCTGGAACTTCTCGTCTCAGGATCCGAATGACGGTACGGGTACAAGTAATTTCACGTTCTCGACGTCTTCTGCCCCTACTGCTACCCCTGCTCCCGAGCCGGCATCGCTCGTGCTGCTTAGCGCCGGCTTGATCGGTCTCGGTGGCTTGGTTCGCCGTCGCAAGTAACAAGGTTCTGGTTGGCGCAAACCGCTGACGCAAGCCTCCTTCCGCCCCGCTCTGGAAGCAGAGCGGGGAATTCACTCAAAGAAAACAGACAATACAGATGAAACTGCGCTATCGCCTTATGGTCCAGGCGGAGTGCATTTTCATTCGGAGTTTCGTCGCGACTTGAAACCCAGGAGAAGGGCAGGCGCGCTGGAGCCGCGCCGAAGAACCGTAAGGAACCAGTGTTCTGACGAGTAAAAAGCAGAGTCCCTTACGCTGCTGCGCCGCTACGCTCGCACCGTTTGTCAGAACTTGGTGCGAGCCTGTGCGCTTGCGTCTTTCGTTCGACGATCCGCACCAACCCTTCCGGCAGTTCGCTCTTCAGCACATATTCATCCACCAACCACAGGATCCGTTCCGGCATCTCGGCATACGCGGAAAGCAGGATGATCGGCAGGTGGGGAAACCGTTGCTTGATATGGTAGGCCACTGCTTCCGCGTCCACGCCTTCCAGTTTGTACTCCAGCAGGACCGCAGCCACCGGCGTTTCCTCCAAAATCTTTATCGCCGTGTAGCCGCTCGACACGATCTTGACGCAATAATCATGAGATTCAAGAGTCGCTTTGCGAAGTTCCAACACCTGTGGACGATCGTCGATGCACAACACCGTGGGCGAGTCCATGGTCGCGTCTCCTCTGTGAAGCAGGCCTCTTTGGCGGCAGATTTTAATGAGGAGTGTTGAATCAGTATGTTCAAAATTGCTCACCCGCCGGCAAAACACAACTGCCCGCGTTCCTGAAATGTAAATGGCAGGACTCGGGAGTCGCGAAGGGCGGGTGCGGTCAATTCATCTCGCCGCGCTATTTCGCAGAAAACATGCCCAAGTCCGCAGTAGGACGCATGGAAACGACTTCCAGTCAGCCGGGTGCGATGGGCTTTGAGCCGGCGGTTCATCTTCGGATTTATCACGACCAGCACTGTCAAGATCAGCGGACAATCCGCCACTTGGCCGTTTCGCGCCTGCTTGTGCATGAGCCGATCCGGTTTCTCCCCGGCGCTCCGCACCCACGTTCGGCTGGATGCCCGAGCGCTGATCGACGGGGCGGTCAATTCCGCACAGTTTTCCGAAGCCTGATCTTTGATACTGGCAATTGCTGTGGACATTCTTGATACAGGGAGGTTTCGATGAATCTAAGCCTGACGGATCCGAAGCTGATTGCGGTCGCCGTCGCGGTCATTCTGATCGTCGCGGTGCTTGCCTGGCTGTATGTGAGAAAACGCAGGAGCAGGACTGCAGACCTGCGGCAAAAATTTGGGACCGAGTACGAGCGGACGGTGCGGGAGCAAGGGTCCGAACGAAAAGCAGAAGCGAAATTAGGGGATCGCGAGAAGCGGGTTGAAAAGCTCAAGATTCGCGATCTTGATCCGACGGAACGCGAACGTTTCGTGAAGCAGTGGGAATCCGTACAGTCTCGTTTTGTCGACTCCCCAAAGGGGGCGGTCAGAGAAGCCGATGACCTGGTGTCCTCTTTAATGAAAACTCGTGGTTATCCCGTATCCGATTTCGAGCAACGTGCCGCCGACATTTCAGTCGACCATCCCCGAGTGGTGGAGAACTACCGGTCTGCGCATGAGATTGCGTTGCGGGTTGGGAAAGACGAAGCATCTACGGAAGATCTGCGAACGGCGATGATCCACTACCGCTCCCTATTCGAGGAACTGGTGCAGGTACCAACGACTGTTGCAGCGAAAGGGGCAGCGTAATGACTGAACTGAAGAGAAAAGACGAGGAGCTTACGACGGCCGATCTGGCGAGCTCCGACATTCCACCCAAACAGCCCGCCGGATCCATGCTGGTGAAAGTCCAAGAGCCGGATACTTTGGATAGTGCGGCTGCAGTTTCAGGGCCCGTACCCTTGTTTTCCGAATCGGAGATGACTGATTTCCGGTCGCGGTGGAGCATCGTACAGACTGGATTCGTGGACGAACCGCGCCGGACGGTCGAAGGCGCCGACAAGCTGGTAGCTTCGGTGATGCAGCGACTCGCGGAAGGTTTCGCCAACGAGCGCTCGGGCCTGGAAAAGCAGTGGGACCGCGGCGACAGCGTGTCCACGGAGGACTTGCGGGTGGCCTTACAGCGCTATCGTTCCTTCTTTGACAGATTGCTGAAACTGTAAGGGCGAACACGCTTTCGGACAGTGACAACACAGCTCGTTGTGAAAAGTGCGCAATTTTGAACCGTCAACTCGATTGGGAAAACAGTATTGTGCAACGCAATTGAACGCGGCCTCTAGAGGCTGATCTCGTGCCCTCCCTCAAGCCGGCAGAGCAGACGTCGCCAGAATAAGCCGCGCCGCATCACCTTGGACGATCGCGACGACCGTCCCACGGGATGGATGCCGGCCGGCGATACGCTGCTGTTCGAATCGAACCGTAACGGAACCTGGGATGTGTTCCGGCAGCGGCTGGAAGCGGCCGACGCCGAGCAGGTCGCCGGTGGGCAGGGGGAGCAGTTTGCGGGGCAGAGCGCGCGATGGCCAGCCTCGCCGGGCTTGAGCCTGTCACCTAATAACGATAGGATTCCTACGAGGTCTCCCCTTTGATCGAACTCGCGCCCTCCATCCTCTCCGCCGACTTCGCGCGCCTTGGCGAACAGGTGCATGCCGCCGAGGAAGGCGGCGCGACCGTCCTCCACGTGGACGTGATGGACGGCCACTTCGTGCCCAACATTACGATCGGGCCGCCGGTGGTGAAGTCGCTGCGCAAGGCCACCCAGGTGCCGCTCGATTGCCACCTCATGATCGAGGACCCGGACAGGTACATTGCCGATTTCGCCGCCGCCGGCGCCAATTGGATCAGCGTCCACCAGGAAGCTTGCGTCCATTTGCACCGCACGCTCGAGAGCATTCGTCAGCACCAGTGCCGCGCCGGGGTAGTGATCAATCCGGCGACGCCCGTGAACACCCTCCTCGAAGTGCTGGATATGGTGGACTTCGTCCTGGTGATGTCGGTGAATCCGGGCTTTGGCGGGCAGAAGTTCATCCCCGGCACTTTGCATAAAATCTCGCGCCTGGCCAAGCTGCGCGCCGACCGCAACCTGGCCTTCCGTATCGAGGTGGACGGCGGGGTCGGGCTGGATACGGTTCAGCAGGTGGTCCGCGCCGGAGCGGAAATCCTGGTAGCGGGCAACGCGGTCTTCGGCAAGGGCGACCCGAAGACGAACGCGCAGGCGCTGCTCAAGGCCGCCTTCGACGCGACGCTGCAGCGGGTATAGTCGCACGGCTTAAGGCGGTAAGAAATAAGGGCCGCAAGAACATCCTTCCCGTTCGTTCCGGGTTAAGGATGCAGTAGTGGAATTCCGGCTGATTGCGGCAGGTCCGGTCCTGTTTCCTGTAGAATTTAGCTACCCTTTCCGAAAGCAGTTGAGGTACCGAATGCGACGTTTTGTCTTTCTGGTTGTCCTGGCGCTGATGGTGACCGGGTTTGCCGGTTGCCACAAAAAGAAAGTCCAGAACCCGCTGGCCAACGTGGGTTCCAAACAGCCCGACAAGGTGCTGTTCGACCGCGCCATGGACATGATGAAAAAGAACCGTTGGGACCAGGCGCGCCTGGTATTGCAGACGCTGATCAACACCTACCCGGATTCGGAATACATCGCGCGCGCCAAGCTGGCGGTCGGCGACAGTTGGTACGCCGAAGGCAGCTCCAGCGCGCTGGCACAAGCTGAGAACGAGTACCGCGACTTCGCGACCTTCTTCCCCAATATGCCGGAAGCGTCGGAAGCGCAGATGAAGATCGCCAACATCCATTACCGCCAGATGGAGAAGGCGGACCGCGATTACACCCACGCCAAGCGCGCCGAGGAAGAGTACCGGACGATGCTCACGCAGTATCCGGACAGCCCGCTCGTCGGGCAGGCCAGGGATCGGCTGCGCGAAGTGCAGGAGGTGCTGGCCGAGCGCGAGTTTCTCATTGGACGTTTTTATTTCCTGCGCGAATCGCTGGTGGCGGCCGAGGCGCGGTTGCAGACCATCGTCGATGCATACCCGCTGTTCAGCGGGTCCGATGAAGCGCTGTTCATGCTCGGTCAGATCTACGAACAACAGGCCAACACGATTCGAAATTCACAGCTCAAGGAAGCCCAGAAGGGCGAGCTCATCCGGAAGTGGACGAACAAGGCGGCGGCTGCGTATTCGCGGCTGATCACGCGCTATCCGGTGACCGACCGCGCGGGCGACGCCAAGGCGCGTTTGCAGTCTCTGAACCGGCCGGTCCCGACCCCGACGGCGGAGGCCATTGCGCGGAACAAGGCGGAAGAGGATAGCCGCGAGGAACTGGGCCGCATGGGGCGCTTCAAGCTGATACTGCACAGGCACCCCGACATGGCGCCTACTTCCAAAGTAGGCGAGCCCACGCTGGTGGACGCGAAACAGACCAGCGCTCCAGCATTGGTGAAGGAACATACTGACGACCTGATGGCCGCCGTCGCCGGAGTGCCCCTGCCCAGCGAAGTGAAGGCAAGTAACGCCGTGAAGTCTGCCAATGCGCCGGCCAGCCAGGTGCCCGCACCTGCGCAGACGGACGCCCCGCCAGGCATCGGTGAATTACCGACCCTTCCGGAGGGCGCCAACGCCGGCAGCAACCGGGTGGAAGCACAGCCGGGAGGCCAGAGTATCCCGGGCGCAAACCAGCCACCGCCAAGCAACGAGCCGCCACCAGTTGCGCCGCCCCAGGTCAACGAGGCAGCCGGAAGTCAGCCGGCCGCGACCATTGCCAAGCCCGCCGACACGGTGAACGAAAAGGAGGCGTCGTCGAGCAAGCTGAAGAAGAAAAAGGGTATCAGGAGAATTATTCCGTTCTAAGCGGACCGGCAGTTACCCGGGGCCCTGCCCTTTTCGGTAGGGCCTTTTCATTTTGGTCCTGGTCCTTCCCAAAAACTCACGTCCGGCATGCAAAGGGCCGCTCTGCGGTTGACTTGCAGGCCGAATCACAGTAACTTTCAAGCCACGTTTTCCCACCGTGACGAGGCAACTGTGGCACTTAAAGTCCTGCTCGCCGACGACAACATGACCGCACAGCGGATGGGTTCGAAAATCCTCACCGACGCCGGCTACCAAGTTATTGCCGTAAGCAATGGGGCGGCCGCGATCAAGAAGATCGCTTCCGAAAAGCCGGAACTGCTGATTCTCGACGTTTACATGCCCGGCTACAGCGGGTTGGAAGTGTGCGAGAAGGTGAAGAACGACCCCTCAACGGCGCAACTGCCGGTCATCCTGACGGTCACCAACATGGAGCCGTTCAACCAGCAGGATGGGACTCGCGTACGCGCCGACGGCCTGTTGATCAAGCCATTTGAGGCCACCGACCTTCTTGCCGTGGTGCAGAAGTTCGAAACGAAATCGACCAAGGCCGCGACGGCGGAGTACGCACAGACCGTCAAGATGAAGTTGGTCGAGGAAATCAAGGACGCCAGCTACGAAGAGTGGAAGTCCGAGGCATCGGACGAGCCGGACGCGCAGAAAATGCAAGTGTCGGACGAGATGGCGTCAGCCCCGGCGCTCGGATTCGACGAGACGCCTTCCCAGCCCGCGCCCCAGCCGGTGCCGCTGGAAGAACCGGCGGCGCCTGCCTCGGCCTTTGCGGTGGACGCACCGGCATTTGGCGCGGAAGCGGAAGCCGCTCCTGCCTTCGACGCCACACCGCCGCCGATGGAGTGGGCGCCGAGCAGCGCCGCGTCGCCCGTGGAGAGCGCTCCTCTGCCGGAAGCTCCGGCTGAAATTGCACCGCCGGCGGAGTTGGAGTTTACCTCCGCGCCGCAAGTCGGTGAAGTCAAGATCGCGCAGGCATCCGAGCTGGAAGTGACGTCGTTCCCGTCGGGGGATGTCGTGGTTGCGCAGGATCCTGCGCTGGTCACCAACGCCGACGAAATGTCGCAGTTTGCCACTTCGGTTGGCGTCGAAAATCCGGAAGAGATCGTGGTCGGAATCGCGATGCCCGGATTGACGGGGGCCGAAGAACCTCCCGCGCCCGCCGAAGCTCCTCCAGCCGATGAATACGGCACCACGGTGAAGATGGCAGCGTACGAGGAGCCTGCGCCGGTTGAGGAACCTGCGCCCGTCGCTTTCGAGCCGGAGCCGCCGGCCGAAGCGCCCGTGGAAATCCCGGCTCCGCCAGCCATCGAAGAGCCTGCGCCGGTCGAAGTGGATATGGAGCGCGCGTTTAGCGCCGGCTCCTCGGTTGCAGCGGCAGCGCCCGCGCCGGTCCTGGAACCCGAACCGCCACCCGTACATCATGCAGCCGATACGGCGCCGATTCCGGACCACCTGGTAGCGCAGTTTGCCGCCGAGTTGGATCAGGTGCACCAGGAGCGCGAGGCCATGGCACGGGCCAATCCGCCGGTGGAAGAAGCGGCGTCCATCGAATCGAGCATGGAGCTCGCGCCCGAAGTCTCGGTCTCGCAGTTGGATGAGGAGCGGATTGCCGCCGCCGTCAATCGCGCGCTGGAGAAATACAAAGACGGACTGCGAGAAGAACTGATCGCGACCATCATCCGCGAGCTGAAAGGCTAGAGATCCTTCGACTGCGCTCAGGACGAGCGCTGCGCGCTCGGTTTCGAGTTTCAGTTACTGACAAGAGCCTCGGCATATGTCGAGGCTTTAGTTTTTCCCAGAGCCCGTTTCCCGCTGCCTCTTGTAATATCGTCGTTTACCCTTGTCTTTCGAATTCCATCCGATATGCCGCACGAATTGCCAAAATCGTACGAGCCGGGCGCGATTGAGTCGCGCTGGGCCGAGTACTGGGTCCGCGAAAAGCTCTTTCACGTTGTTGCGCCGAAGTCCGCCGACGCCGCCAACACTTTCACCATCCTGTTGCCGCCGCCCAACGTAACCGGCGCGCTCCACATGGGACACATGCTGGAGCACACCGAGAGCGACATCATCGTGCGCTGGCGCCGCATGCTGGGCCAGCCGGCGCTGTGGATCCCCGGCACCGATCATGCCGGCATCGCCACCCAGATGCTGGTGGAACGGCAACTCGCCAGCGAAGGAATCAATCGGCGGCAACTGGGCCGCGAGAAATTCCTCGAGCGGGTCTGGCAGTGGCGCGAGCACTACGGCGGCACCATCCTCAAGCAGATGAAGCGGCTCGGCACCTCGGTGGACTGGGACCGCGAGTACTTCACCATGGACGAGCGGCTCTCACGTGCGGTGAAGGAAGTGTTCGTCCGGCTCTACGACGAGGGGCTGATTTATCGCGGCAATTACATCGTCAACTGGTGCCCGCGCTGCGTGACCGCCATCAGCGACCTCGAGGTGGTGCACGAGGAGACGCAGGGCAAGCTGTGGCAGATCAAGTATCCGATCTGCGGAAGCGACGAATTCATCACCGTGGCCACCACGCGTCCGGAGACGATGCTGGGCGATACGGCGGTGGCGATCAACGAGGCGGACGCGCGCTACCAGCATCTTCACGGCAAGAAGGTCATGCTGCCGCTGATGAACCGCGAGATTCCGATCATCCTCGACAATCTCGCGCAGCCGGAATTCGGAACCGGCGCGGTGAAAGTCACGCCTGCCCATGATCCCAACGATTACGAAGCGGGCTTGCGCCATGACCTGCCGCAGATCGTCATCATGGACGAGTTCGGGCGCATGAACGAGCAGGCCGGTAAGTACGCCGGGCTCGACCGCTACGAGGCGCGCGAGCGCGTGGTGCACGACCTCGAAGCCCAGGGGTTGCTGGTCGGAACGAAGGACCACGTGATCCCGCTCGGCAAATGCCAGCGCTGCAAGACGATCGTCGAGCCGCGGCTTTCCACGCAGTGGTTCGTGGCGGTGAACAAAGAGCCGGCCAGCGGCGGCCTGAGCATGCAACGGGCGGCAACCAAGGTGGTCGAAGACGGCGCGCTGCGCTTTACGCCCGAAAACTACAAGACGATCTACCTGCAATGGATGGAAAACCTGCACGACTGGTGCATCTCGCGGCAGTTGTGGTGGGGACACCGCATCCCAGCGTGGCACTGCGCGCAATGCCGGACAATCAACGTCGCCCGCGAGATGCCCGAAAAATGTAACCACTGCGGGAGCGCCAGCCTGGAGCAGGACCCCGACGTGCTCGACACGTGGTTTTCCTCGGCCTTGCTGCCATTCACCACGCTGGGCTGGCCCGACAACACGCCTGACCTGCGCGCCTTTTACCCGAACACGCTGCTCATCACCGGCTTCGACATCCTGTTCTTCTGGGTGGCGCGCATGGTGATGATGGGCTGCCACTTCATGTCGTCGCCGCACCGGCCTGCGCCGGTGCCTGCTGGTCGCGATGCGCTTGCCGAATCCGTGCCTTTCCGCGAGGTGTACATCCACGCCCTGGTACGCGACGCCGAGCGCCAGAAGATGTCGAAGACCAAGGGCAACGTGATGGACCCGATCGAGGTGATCGAGAAGTACGGCACTGACGCGACGCGCTTCACCTTCGCCGCGCAGGCCGCCCCCGGCACCGACATCGCCTTCAACGAGAGCCGCACCGAGGGCTACCGCGCTTTCGCCAACAAGATCTGGAACGCCGCGCGCTTCATGTTCATGAACCTGGATCGCGCGGAACAAAGCGGCGCCTTCAGTCTTTCCGAATTCCTAAAGACTGTCATCCTGAGCGAGGATGCGGCAACAGGGAAGGAAAGCGGTGTCATCCTGAGCGAGGATGCGGCAAACAACCAGCGCCCGCAGTTGGCGCGGGTTGCCGCATCCGAGTCGAAGGCCCTTTACTCCGGCGCAGGAGTTCAAGGCTTCGCCCCCGCCACCCTCGAAGACCGCTGGATTCTTTCGCGCTTCAACCGCGTTACTGGCGAAGTGAACGACGCGCTCGCGACTTACCGCTTCCACGAAGCCGCGCACGTGATCTACGACTTCTTCTGGGGCGAGTTCTGCGACTGGTATATCGAGCTCGTCAAGGCGCGGTTAAACTCCGACGACAAGTCGACCGTCGCCCGCGCCTGCGCAAACCTGGTGGCGCTGTTCGAGGCGTCTCTGCGGCTGCTCTCGCCGATCATGCCCTTCATCACCGAGGAGATCTGGCACGCGATTCACGACGGAAATCCACCGTTGAAGTCGATTGCGCTAGCGGCGTATCCACGGGCGAACGAGAAACAAATCGACGCGGCCGCCGAAACCGAGATGGCCATCCTGCAGGACCTCATCGTCAGCGTGCGCAACGTACGCGCCGAGCTGAAGGTGGAAACACGGGCCATGGTGCCGATCCACGTTCACGCGAGCGCTGACGTGCGGCGCATCGTCGAACAAAATCGTGGCGCGGTGGAAAAGCAGGCCAACGTTTCCGAAGTCACGTTCGTCGACGAATCGCTCGCCAAACAGCCCGGCGCCCGCACCACCGCGCGCTTTGAAGTGCGCGTACTCTACGAAAAGCAGATCGACAAGGCCGCCGAGCGCGAACGACTCAACAAGGAACTGGCGCGCATCGAGAAGGAAATCGAAAACGCGGAGCGGCAGCTCGGCAACGAAGCGTTTCTGAGCAAGGCGCCGGCGAAAGTGGTCGAAGGCTTGCGCAAGACGCTGGAAGACCGCAAGGTAATGCGCGAAAAGAATCGCACCGCGCTGGCGGAGTTGCAGTAGTTCCTTTGCGTTCCTTTGCGACCTTTGCGGTAACGTCTTTTTGGAGTCTGGAGCCCAGAGTCAAATGGACTGGCACTCACGCCGTATCACCGCCATCCTCGAGAACGCGCTGACCGAAGACAACGCGACGCGTGACGCCACCACCGCCGCCTGTATTGAACCCGGCCAGAAGGCGGAAGGCACCATCCGCGCCAAGCAGGAGTGCATTCTGGCCGGCGTGGGAGCCATTGCGCGCATCTTCGAAGTCTTCGCGCAACTGGAAAGCGCGGTCGGCATGGAGAGCCGGGCCAACATCAGCGTGAACCCCGAGGTCTTCGACGGTGTCCGCCTGAAGGCCGGGAGCAATGTGGCGGTGATTCGGCACGAGGCGCGGGTGATTCTCTCCTGCGAGCGCGTAATCCTGAACGTGTTGCAGCGGATGAGCGGCATCGCCACCATGACGCGGCACTTCGTGGATGCGGTGGAAGGTACCAAGGTCCGCATCCTCGATACGCGCAAGACCGTCCCTGGGCTGCGGCTGCTCGATAAGTACGGCGTGCGCTGCGGCGGCGGCCAGAACCACCGGCTCGACCTGAGCGATGGCGTGTTGATCAAGAACAACCACATCGCGCTGGCGGGTGGAATCGTGCCTGCCTTGGAGCGCGTCCTGAAGAACCGCCGTGGCCCGCAGCCGATCGAGGTGGAAGTCCGCACGTTCGAAGAGTTGGAGCAGGCAATCACACACGGCGCCGAAGCCATTCTGCTCGATAACATGACGCCCGAGCAGGTGCAGAAGTGCGTGCGTCGCGTCCAGGCCCACACGCGCCGCGTGCCGCTGGAAGTTTCCGGTGGAGTCTCGCTGGAGAACGTCCGCGCCTATGCGGAGACCGGTGTGGACTTCATCTCCGTCGGCGCGCTGACCCACTCGCCCGCCGCCGTGGACATGAACTTGCGCGTGCGTCGCGCCTGAAACAACCGAGGCCGGCAACCCTCCCCCAGGATTGCGAAACGAAATACCTTAGGAAAACTGTTCCCGGTTGCCGCGCCGTCGCCGATAATCCCATTATCGCCGCCGAAATCAAACGCGAAGCCTCCGCCACGGACGTGCGCCTGGGCCGTATTGTCCGCCTGCTCGCCGATCACGCCATGGTGGTGGTGAGCGGAACGAAAATCGCCGAAGAGATTGGCACCAGCCGCTCCGACGTATGGAGGCTCATCCAGCAATTGCGCGGGCTGGGCGTGCAGATTGCGGGACATCCCGCAACCGGCTACCAACTGGAACAAGTCCCCGACCTGCTGCTGCCGGAGTTTCTGGGCGCGGCCATCAAGGGAACGATTTTCGCGGACCAGGTTCGCCACTACTTCCGCATTGGCTCCACCAATCTTGCCGCGATGGAGGCGGCCGCCGCCGGCGCGCCCGAAGGTACGGTGTTTCTCGCCGAAGAGCAGACCGCGGGACGCGGCCGCGCCGGTCACGCGTGGCACTCGGTGCGCTCGACGGGAATCTACTGCTCGGCCATCCTGCGCCCGAAACTTCCGCCGGCCGACGCGCTCATCCTGTCGCTGATGGTCGGATTGGCTGTGCGCAGCGCGGTCGCGGAAGTCACCGGAATCACGCCCGACCTGCGCTGGCCCAACGACCTGCTGCTCGGCGACCGCAAGTTTTGCGGAGTCCTCATCGAGATGAATGCTGAAGTCACGCGCGTGCGCTACGTGGTGGCCGGCATCGGCATGAACGTGAACCACGCCGAGTTTCCCGACGCTCTGCGCGAGATCGCCACCTCGTTGCGCGTGGAGAGTGGGCGCGGCTGGTCGCGCCTGGAGTTGACTGCCGCTTTGCTAAAATCGCTCGACCGCGAGTACCGGTCGGTCACGGATGCCGAGGAAGCCCCGCATCTGCCCGGTGTTGGCGGATGTGGGTTTGATCGCGCGGAGTTGCTGCGCCGCTTTGAAGCCGCTTCGTCCTCTGCCCGCGGGCGGCGCGTTCATGTGGAAGAAAACGGCGGCTTCGAGGGTGTGACGGACGGATTGGACGACCGCGGCTTCCTGCGCGTGAAGACGGCGAATGAAATACGCACGGTACTCTCGGGTGGCGTGCGGGCCCTGACAACTGACAACTGACAACTGGCAACTGTTCATGCTCTTAGTTCTCGATGTCGGTAACACGAACACGGTGCTCGGCGCTTACGACGGCGAAAAGCTGGTCGCGCACTGGCGCGTCACCACCATCAAGACGCAGACCGTGGACGAGTACGGCGTGCTCTTCCGCAACCTGTTCGCCATGAGCGGGCTCAAAGTGGACGACGTCGGCGGCATCGTGATTTCCTCCGTGGTCCCGCCCATGGATAGCACGCTGCGCGAGGTCTGCGAGCGGTATTTCCGCACCCCGCCGCTGTTCATCGAGCCCGGCGTCAAGACCGGCATGCCGGTGCACTACGACAATCCCGCCGAAGTGGGCGCCGACCGCGTCGTCAACGGCGTCGCCGCATTCGCGAAGTACGGCGGCCCGTGCGTGGTGGTGGACTTCGGCACCGCAACCACGTTCGACGTGATTTCAGCGAAAGGCGAATACCTGGGCGGCTCGATCGCGCCGGGAATCGGGATCTCCGCCGACGCTCTCTTCTCGCGCACCGCGCGCCTGCCGCGCATTGACTTCAAGAACCCCGGCCGCGTAATCGGCACCAACACCGTGGCCAGCATTCAATCCGGCCTGTTCTACGGCTACCTCGGGCTGGTGGACGGCATCCTGGAGCGCATCATCGGCGAGCTGGGGAAAGACACCAAAGTGGTTGCGACCGGCGGCCTGGCGTCGCTCATCGGCGAACACTCGCGCTTTATCAGCGACGTGGACGACCAGCTCACCCTCGAGGGCCTGCGCATCATCTGGGACCGCAACCAGGCGGCAAAGAAAAAAGCAAAATAGCCGCGGATCGGCGCGGATTATTCCAGAATTCCTTTGCGTTCCTTTGCGACCTTTGCGGTTGAGTCCTTTTCTGCGCGCTAGAATGCCCGTAGCTTGGAAAACTACTTCAATTACTTCACCGACATCGAGGAGCACTTCCAGCGCCGCCGCTGCACCATTCTGCTGCTCTCCACACTCGATTGGGCGCTCATCGAGACCTGGAAAGACGCTGGCATTCCGCTGGAGGCCGTACTGCGCGGCATTGACTCCACGTTCGATAAATGGGAAAAACGCCCGTCGAAGACGCGCAAGGTGAATGCCCTCGGCTTCTGCGCGCAGGAGGTGCTGGCTGCGGCCGAGGAGATGAAGGAAGCGGAAGTTGGCGCGGCGCGTCCGGGCAAGCCGGATTCCACGCTCCCGGCGGACGAAGTCGCAGCCTACTTGGAGCGCAATGCAAAGCTGGTTGATAACTCACGCGCTGGACTTCCGCACGCCGTTCAACAACTCGCAACCGAAACCGCTGCCACCCTCCGCGATCTCGCAACCCACTCTTCGTCCAACTTCGAGGATCTCGAGCGCCGCCTGACCGTGCTGGAAGACAAGCTGCTTGCCGCGCTGCTGGCGGCCACGCCGGACGAGGCAATCATCGCCGCGCGCACCGACGCCGACCGCGAGCTGGCCGCGTACCGGCGCACGATGTCGGCGGCCCAGATCGACCAGCTCCAGAAGCAATACGTCTACAAGCGTTTGCTGGAGCGCTACGGCCTGCCGCGACTGAGCCTGTTTTACATGCAGTGAGTTTACTGCTCAGTGACCCTACCCCCTCCCTACCTTGTTTTCGCCAAGTTTGACGGCAAGTCATTGGAGGAATTGGGATACTGGGAAGATCAGACCTGGTTAGAAGCTGTGGAAAAATCCAAGTAACCCTAAGTTACCTGGAGGCATTTTCCGGCGCCGAAATCCGAAGCGAAAGTTTATCAATGAGCAAACAAGCAGTGTCGAGAGACACTACTCCCCGCGCCTGAGCGCAAAACTAGAGTAGTTTCAAAACTGTAGTTTGTATGTGACGTGGGGCACGGAGGGCAGTGATAACGGCCTTGGGCGCGACTGACGCCAAGTGATGTTATCGACGGTCACGCCGTGATTGTGCACAGGGCTAGGATTATATTGCTCAAATGCGGGTCGCTGCTCCGCTCCAAAAACCGTTTAAGCGAATCTACGGAAAGCCGTGCTGGCAAGTGAAAGTCGGTTACGGTTCGTTTCTCACGCTAGAGTTTGGCGAGCCACACCTTGAGATTCGTGAACCCATCGTTGCAAAGCGCGTTTCCCGAATCGTTCGGCACCACCTCGCACGGCGGATGGTGACTGTGCACGGCGACTGGCATCTCTGGATTTACTGTTGTGAATGGGAAGTCCTGTCCGCTGGAAAG
>Ga0097691_1000301_pt1 | contig 45776 bp, 45 predicted proteins | sample NGESurdeep072012_8_FD_72858 | JGI IMG/M metagenome (GOLD analysis project Ga0097691, IMG submission 72858) | Arctic peat soil microbial communities from Barrow, Alaska - NGEE Surface sample 210-1 deep-072012 | ecosystem: Environmental > Terrestrial > Soil > Wetlands > Peat ... | reverse complement strand
CTTCTGGGTCGAGATCCCGATCTCCGCACCGAAGCCGAACTGGTGGCCGTCGGTGAACCGGGTGGAGGCGTTCACCATGACCGCGGCGGAGTCCACCAGCGAGACGAACCGCCGGGCAGCCGGCTGCGACCGAGTGACGATCGCCTCGGTGTGCCCGCTGCTCCAGCGGCGGATGTGAGCCACCGCGGCGTCCAACGACGGCACCACCGCGACGGCAAGGTCCAGCGAGAGGTACTCCGTCCCCCAGTCGGCATCGGTTGCCGGTACGACGTCGACGCCCGCGCCGGCGCCGGCCGCGGTCACCTCGGCGTCCCCGTGCACCGTCACGCCGGCGCCGGCCAGCGCCGGCAGTAGTCGCGGCAGCAACTCGGGCGCGATGTCGGCATGCACGAGCAGGGTCTCAGCGGCGTTGCACACCGATGGCCGGTGGGTTTTGGAGTTCAGCGCGATGGCGAGGGCCATGTCGAGGTCGGCGTCGGCGTCGGCGTACACGGTGCAGTTGCCGACGCCGGTCTCGATCACCGGGACCTGCGACTCGGTGACCACGGCGTTGATCAGCCCGGCGCCGCCCCTCGGGATGAGTACGTCGACCAGCCCGCGCAGCCGCATCAGCGCCTTGACAGATTCGTGGCCGGCGCCCGGCACCAGCTGGACAGCGTCGGCCGGCAGGCCGGCCGCGGTGCCGGCGTCGGCGAGGATGTCGACGAGAGCCTGGTTGGAGCTCGCGGCCGAGCCGGACCCGCGCAGCAGCACAGCGTTCCCGCTCTTCACGCACAGGCCGGCCGCGTCGACCGTGACGTTGGGCCGGGCCTCGTAAATGATCCCGACCACGCCCAGCGGGACCCGGACCTGCCGCAGTTCCAGACCGTTGGGCAGCGTCGAGCCGCGTACCACCTCACCGACCGGGTCGGGCAGGGCGGCGACCTCGCGCAGACCGTCGGCCATCGCGGTCACCCGCTCGTTAGTCAGCGTCAGCCGGTCGAGCATCGCCGCGGAGGTGCCCGCCGCCCGAGCGCGTTCCAGGTCGGCTTCGTTGGCCGCCAGCACCTCGGCACAGCGGGCCTCCAAGGCGGCGGCCATGGCCAGCAGGGCGGCGTCCTTGGCCGCGCGGGGCAGCGGCGCCATCGTGGTGGCCGCCTCCCGGGCACGGCGGGCGACCGCGACGACCTCGGCGGCTGCGTCCTCCGACAGCACGGCCCACCTGCCCCTCCGACGACGGCGACTACGCCGCTTGAGCCCCCTTAAGCCCTCCTTAAGGATAGTGCCGCTCACGGTGCCCACGTCGACGCCGCCATGGTGAAGGTGCAACCGCAGCGTCGAGGTCGATGGGCAGTGAACCTCCGGTCGAAGGTGGTCGCGGTGGCGTTGTCGCGCCGCTCGAAGGCGGCGAGCCGGGCCTCGATTGCGCTCGTTGGCGGCGATCGTGGCAATCAGCCGCCCGCGGGTGCGTCCTTGATGATCGTGGTGCGGCTGGTGTCCGCGACACGCCGTACGACCGTGCACTGAGCGCACCACGATCGCGACGGCAGGCCCGCGACGATGGGAGCGCGACGCACTTCCGGGCGGCGGCCAGTCACCCCACGGACTTCCGGTGGCGACCGCTTAGCCGTAGGCGGCGCCCGTCCATGCCCTTGGTGGGGTTGGTGCGCTGGCAGAACGACGTCCATCCCTGGATGCAGTTGCGGCCGGTGCCACAGGCGATGTTGAACGGGACCGAGGACCTCGCCCTCCTGGATGCTGGTGCGGCCCCGGCACATGTGCAGATCCGACCCGCAGATGTTCGTCGTCGTGATCCGTGCGACCGCGTCGGTCGGCGCCTCGACCGTCGCGTCCGGGACGTTCTCGACGGCCACGCTGAACCCGGCCCTTGAAGACGACCCGCGCGCAGCTGGCCAGCCGCTCGCCGGTGCTGAGCCCGGAGAAGCGGTCGGCGTCAGCCGAGCACCCTCCACCGGCGTCCGAAACCGGGGTCTCTGGGACAGCCGACGGTGAGCACCCCGTGCGGGTTGACCACGGCGTCAAGTTGCTCCCCAAGGTGCTCGACCCGCAACCAGGCGGACCGGTACCGTTCGGGCGATGGTTGCCCAGATTCCCGCGACGGTCACCGTCATCCTCGCTGCTGTGAAGCGGCTGCTCACTGCGTTGGGCCCGATGACACCGGAGCGACTCCTGGTGGCGCTACACGATGCGGGGGTCGAGCTCGGTCGCGATCCCGAAGAAACACTGGCCGATCTGCTTGACTCCGACGAGCTGCCGTTGGTTATGCCGCTGATCGACGAACGCCACGCCCTGCTCCCCGCGCTGCTCGATGGCCGCGTGTTCACCCACCGCCTCTCGGCAGCCGAGATTGAGGAGGGTCTGGTCGAAGTCAGTCCCGATCTTGAACCCCTGTCGATGCTGGCGGACAGCGAGCCATACCAGCAGCTGCTCGACGGCGCGCCCCTGGCGGTGATCTTTCCTGACCTCGACGCCGATCTGCTCGCCGAACGTGGCATCCCGGTCGACACGATCAGTGAGGCGCCAGCCTTCCTCCTCCCGCCGGATCGGCTTCGTGCGCTGGGCCTGCGCCCGGGGGGTCTGGTCGGATTCCGTCTTACCGGCGCGGGTGTGGACGTCACCTGCGTCGACGAGGGCAACGCCGTGGCCGATGCAGACGTGGGCACGCGACTGGCGGCGATCCTGGCGGGGCGTGGAGACGACGGACCCGATCAGCTCGACGCGGTGGTCTGGACGGCGTGCGCGGATGATCCTGATCTGTTTCGCACGCCCCTTCCGCCGCTTGCGGACATGCTCGACGCGGCCGGCCTGGCGTGCGAAGGCGACCAGATCGCTCCGGCCGGCTTCGACTTCGACAGCTGGCGGGTCGGGAAGCAGATCGAGTCGATCCAGCTCCTGCACGATCTCGATGACGACGAAGCCTTGGCCGTACTCGTGATCCTGAGTCTGTATGGGCAGCTGGCTGATGCCTCCGACGCGGCGACCGCGGCCCAGCTGTACGACGAGGCGCCACAGACCGTCCTGGAGCCGAGCGAGGCCGGGCCGAAGGCGGTGGCCGGCCGCAGGCCGAGCGGCACCGACCGTGACGTCGCGGCGAGCAGCGTCGTCCGAGCCACGTTGAAGTTCCTCGCCGACCCTGACGTGGCGGAGGCCGTTCTCGTCGGGGCAATCGGCGCGGGCCGCGACGGGGCGGCAGCGCTCGGACTGTTCGCGGAGACGCTGGAGCCAATGGCGCCGCGCGCGGCGCGGCCGCCGCTGCGGTGGCTGCGAGCCAAGGCCGACGAGCGGTTGGGCAACGTCATCGACGCGGAGGCGGCGCTCGATGCGGCGCAGGGTCTCGACCCGACGTGGCCGCCGGTGCTGTTTGATCTCGCCCGCTACGCCAGCGACCGCGGGGATGCCGAACGCGGTCTGGCGCTGCTGCGCCGCGCCGGGGCGCGACCCGATGACAGCCTCGTCGAGCTGCTCGAACACTTCCGCCCCCAGATCCGGACCGACCTCGGCCGCAACCAGCCGTGCTGGTGCGGGTCGGGTCGCAAGTACAAGCAGTGTCACCTGCACCGCGAGCAGCTGCCGCTGGCCGAGCGCGCGGCCTGGCTCTACCAGAAGGCCGGGATCTACCTGTCGGACGGACCGTGGCGGGCCGACGTGCTCGACGCCGCGGTCGTGCGCGCCCAGCACTGGGACACCCCGGACGCCCTGTACGCGGCGTGCCAGGATCCGCTCGTCACCGACGCGGTGCTGTTCGAGGGCGGCGCGTTCGCCGACTTCCTCCACGAACGCGGGGTCCTGCTCCCCGACGACGAGCGGCTCCTGGCCGGGCAGTGGCTGCTGGTCGAACGCTCGCTGTACGAGGTCGAGGCCGTGCGCGCCGGCCAGGGCTTCACGGTGCGCGACGTGCGCAACGGTGACCGCCACGACGTCCGCGACCGGGCGGCCAGCCGGCAACTGAAGACAGGCACGCTGATCTGCGGCCGGATCGTGCCCGCCGGCGACACCACCCAATGCTTCGGCGGCATCGAGGTCATCGGCCTGCACGAACGCGACGAGCTGATCGCCCTGCTCGACACGGCCCTTGATCCCGTCGACCTGATCACCTTCCTGTCGCGACGCTTCGAACCGCCGGAGCTGCGCAACACCGAGGGCGATCCGCTCGTGCTGTGCGAGGCGACCTTGTGGGTTCCCGATCCCGCGGCGCTGGCCGCGGCGTTGGACGCGACGTACGAACGCGATGACTCCGACCCGGCGGCACCGCAATGGTTCGAACACGTGACGACGCACGGCATGCCGCGTATCCGCGCCACGCTGCGCCTCGAGGGAGACGAACTGCGCGTCGACACCAACAGCGAAGCGCGCCTGGACCGGGTGCTCGCCACCCTGCGCACCCTGCTGCGATCACTGACGATCATCGACGAAGGACGTCAGCCGGCCCACGAGATCGGCGAGGCCATGCGTCGGGCGGGCATCCCATCACCGACCGGCGACGAGACCCCCACGAACGTGCTCGACTCCAGCGACCCTGAGGTCGCCGCGATGCTCGGCCAGATGGCACGCCAGTACGAGCAGGCCTGGCTAGACGACTCCATCCCCGCACTGGCAGGCCAGACACCGCGCGAAGCCGCGGCCGATCCCACCCGTCGCCCCGACCTGATCCGCTTGCTCGACTCCTTCCCACCCGAGCAGGACAGACCCGGGATGATGAACCCGGATCGGCTGCGCGCCGCGCTCGGACTGCAATGAGCGCCGGGCGGCGAGGTCGAAGCCGGCAGACGAGGCCAACCCGAGGTTGCCACCAACCGGTCTGGTAGGGCGACGAGCCGCAGACACGACGGCACCACTCGCACGGGACGGACGCGGAGCGGGACGTCAGCCCGGGCCTCCGAAGATCACAGGCACATGAGGGTTTGACCGTCGGCGGCAACCACGGCGGCTGGCGTCTGGAACAGCGGGGCCGGCGGGGGGGTGGGGACCAGCTCGCTCGAGCTCGGCTTGGGCGATGGCAGCGATGGCGGTCAGCTCCTCGACGACGACGACGGCGGCTGGCTTCGGGTCCAGTGTCCGCCCCGAGGAGTGTCCGCCTCGAGGAGTGTCCGCCTCGGCGGCGAACGCTCGCAGCAGGTCCCGGTCGAGGCGCACGTCGTACGGCAGGACTGCGACGTCGAAGTCCTCGGCCGGCTGCAGGCTGTCCGCATGCCTGTCGAGGGAGCCGGCCAACCGGTCCAGCTCGTCAACATCCGTGCCAGCATCAGCACCCCAACGCCGCTGCCCGCGCCGGCCGCCGGTGGACCTCCGGCGCCGCCCCATCCCCAGCGGGCCCGCTGATCCCGTCAACGCGTTTAGATCTAGAGACGGGGGCAGCTCAACCGAGGCCGAAGATGTGCCGCCGGTGTCGACGGCCGGAGCTGACACCGGTCTCATTGAGTCGCCAGGATCGGGGTCACGTTCTCGGAGGTCCCGCCCAACCCGACGTTGCGGCGAGCCAGGTTCGGTCAGTGTCGGTTGGTGGTTTTCGATCGCAGTAGGCCTTGGTGCCGTTCGCGGTGTAGTAGGCGAACATGCCCAACAGGAGTTCGCTACTGGCCTGCTGACCCCCGGTGTACGCGCTGGTCGGCCGATGCTTCTGATGGGTCATGCAGGTAAGCGCATGGCCGGCCTCGTTGTCGAACGCCGCAGCGGACACCGCAGAGCCCTGGCAGCCCACCAAGCCACCGCTGAGCAGCAGACCGGCCGCGAGCGCCGACCCCCGGCGAAGTGGTCTTTCGACGGCTTCTTTCCGGCGGCGATGCAGCACGCCGTTCATACTGTGCCGCCCAGCGCCCGCAGCATCAGGCCAGCACCGACCACGAGTGCCAGCAAGGCCGTCAGCACCGGCATAAGGCGCAACAAGCCGCTGGCTCGAGTCACCCGCCGACCGAGCGTAAGTCGGACCAGCCGGTTGCGCAGCGACACCAGTAGCAGCCCGGCTGCCGTCAAGGCACCCGCCATTCCCAGGCCATAGCCGAGGACGAGAACGACCCCGAAGACCGTCCGGCCCAAGGCGACGGCTGCAAGCAGGACCAGCAATGCCGACGGGCTCGGGACCAGGCCGCCCGCGACGCCAAGGCCGACCAGACCCGCGCGCCCGAACTGGTGCGGGCGGCTGCTCTCGTGGTCCGGATGGGCATTGGTCTGGTCCTGGATGCTGCCGGAGCCATGACCGTGCGGGTGGGCGTGCGGGTGGGCGTGCGAGTGGGCGTGCGCCGACACCTGGCGCGAACGACGTGGGTCCAGGTCCAGCACGTCGGTTTCGGATGCAGCGCCGATGCTGGCGGAGACGAGTACCGGAAGGGAGGTGACAGCACCCTTCCCATCTGGGGCGAGACTCTCGCCGAACGTGACCGAAGCGCCCTTCGGTCGCGTCCGGCGTACCACCGAGACAAGCAGGACAACACCCACCCCGGCGACGATCGCGCCGGAAACCACACCGAGGGCTTGCTCGGCCGCCGTCGGGGCGAACGCAGCGGTTACCGAGATGAGCAGACCCAGCACAAGCAGACCCGCCGTGTGCATCACCGTCACCGTCGCACCGACGGTGACAACGTCGCGCAGCCGTCCGCGTCGCCCGACCAGGTAGGCCGCCATGATGGTCTTGCCGTGCCCGGGCAGGAACGCGTGACCCGCGCCGAGCAGCATCGAGAGCACGACCGCGAGCAGGCCGACGCCGACAGTGACATGCCGGCTGCCGACCACCCCGATTGAAGGCGTTCGACAGTTTGTTCAGCTCGCGCACGGCCACACCGGCGACCGGGATCTTTCGTGCCGCCGCATAGCTGGAGGCGGCGGCACCCGGAACCACATGCAAGATCGCCGCGCGTTGGTCCAGCGAACAGCAAGTCGTTGGGATTGCGGAGCAAGGTGTCGCTGACGCTCTGCGCTGGCACCGGCGAGTTCGCCAGTGAGGCGCCGGACCCGACCGCGGTGATCTCGTGCCAGCCGATGCCGTCGCCGTCCCAACCGCTATCGATGCGCACGGTCGACGTCGAAGTCAGATCAACCTCGCGACCAGATCGCAGACCAGCCGACCGACGACGAGTGCGATGACGCCGGGCCGCTCGGTGTAGTCGCTGCCGGCGACGGTCAGCGTCAACCGCGCTCCGTTGACTCCAATCTTGTTCGTGGCCGCGAGCGACGAGCACTGCTTCGCCGCGTACGCCGATCGCTCTGCGTCCGACACACTCCCGGTGCCGTCGGTGTCCACCTGATTCTTGCGCTGCAGCGTGGGGATCTCGGAAACGTCCTCGACGGCGAGGTCGGTGATGTGATCGGTGTAAAGATGCAGCCCGTCATAGTGGTTGACGGTGGCATTTCCCAACGGATGCGCGCTCGCTGCCGGCGAGAGTCCGACCACCATCGGAGCAAGCACACCGCCGCCAACGCCAGCCGAGCCAGCCACCGGGTCGAGGACTTCACGGAGTGCCTCCGAGCTCGGTCAGCGCCTGGCGCAGGACCGGTTCCTGGTACGGGCTGAAATGCGGGTTGCTCGCCAGCGCCTGCTTGAGGCTGGCCGTAGCCGCAGCGTTCTGGCCCAGCACCTTTTCGATCATGCCGGCGTGGAAGCCGGTCTCCAGCTCCAGGTCATCGAGGTCCTTCTGTCCGGGGACACTGACCTGCTGCGCAAGCGAACCCACGCCATGCTGAATCGGAGTCGGAACGTTCTCCGGTTGATGCTGCGCAGCTCACCGGACGACCACGAAGTGCTCCGAAACGCGGTGCTGATGGCGGCGATCGAGCAGACCGGACGCAGGCCGGTCAGATCTGCACCAGTCGGCATCCCGGCACTCACCAGTCCAGACGCCGGAGCGTCCCAGGTTGGCGGCCGGCGACACGTTCGGGAGTGCCGGGCCTGGAAGGCCAGGAACGCCCCGATCGGCACCAGCAGCAGCCCTTCCAGCGTGGCGATCACCCGGACAGGAACGCCCGGGCCGGCGGGTACACCGCGGTCGCCAGCGCGAACGGCAGCAGCAGGCCGGCCGGGTAGAGACCCCGAAGCCGGCCGCGAGCAGTTCGATCAGCAGCAGCAGGGCGAAGAGGGCCACCACGCCGCCAACGCGTGGTCGTGTGCTGTCATGACCCCGGCCCCGCGACATGGGCGCCCGCTTGGTTGGTCCCGTCCCAGCCGTGGCCGCACCCCTCATCGCCGCCCCCGTCGCAGCGGCAGCACCTTCTTACCGGTCGGGGAAGCGGGTCACGTTGTCGATCTCGGCGACGTGACCGGGCACACGTCCGCCAGATCCCGCCGATCTGCTGGATCCCGCTGGCGTCGATGCTGCACCGCAGCGAGCGGGTGGAGACAGCCCAAACACCCGGACACCGTCCCTGCGCAGGTGAACGAACGGGCGAACCAGTTCACGGACCTCCCCCGGCCGACCCACAGCCCCCAGGCGCTCCCGGCCGCCTGTCAGTCGTCTGGTTGGACACAGGGCCGCGGCGGCCGCACGCTGATCCGCTGCTCACGGTCGCCCCCTGCCGGGTGTGCCGACTCAGCGCAGGGGTACGAAGCGGCACTGCCCGAACTGTTCGACCACCACGCGAGTGCCTACCGTCTTGCGTAGCCGCAGCAGTTGGCCGGCCACGGGCAACACAACACCATGGCCCCGCGGGTGCCGAGCTAGGCGACGAGCTCACCCGGGACCACACCTGCCTCGGCGGAGACCAAGATCCGATCGTAGGACTGTTCGTCCGGCCACCCGAGCACTCCCGGACGGGCGGTCTCGATACGGGCTGGTTCGCGTCGATGACGAGAGGGGTTCCGTAGTGCGTTGTGTGACCTACGGCTCGCCCGCCACATCCGGCCGTCGCGTCAGCATCGTCGACGGCGACGAGATCCGCGGGCTGGTCGATGACGGGCAGCTGATCGACCTGCTCGGCGACGACGGAGCCCGGCTCGCCGCGGCGGCGAACAGCGCGCGTCGTGACCCCTATGAGGTCGTTCCGCTCGCGACAGCCGTCCTGACCGCGCCAGTGCCGACGCCGCCGTCGGTCCGGGACTTCATGGCTTTCGAGGCGCACGTGACGAACTCGATGCGGGCGCTGGGTCGGGATGTGGACCCCGACTGGGGCCGGGGTCCCGGTCAGCAGGCCCCGGGAAGACGTCGACCTGCATCCGGACGACGCCGAGGCGCACATCGCCGGCTACACGATCCTGTGCGGCTGGAGGCCCGGGACGTGCAGATGCGCGAGATGCGCCAGCTCCTCGGCCCTGTCAAGGGCAAGGATTCCGCGACGTCGCTGGGCCTGGCCCTGGAGCACGACACCCCCTCGGTCCCGTTCCGCCAAGCCCTCGAGACCCGGCACAGACTGCTCGTCGAGGCACTCGTCGAGGCACTCGTCGACGCCGGCTGCACGGTCCTGCCGGTCAACCCCGACCTGATCGCGCGTCGGCGGGGGCCGGCGAAGAGCAAAGACGACGCGCAGGACGCGTGAATCGCCTGTCTGCTCGCCTTGGACCGACATTGGTGAACCTCTGGCCGACGGCTCGGCCGACCAACGCGGCCAGGGCGGGGCGATGGTCAGCGGGCAAGCCGCCCAAGCAGCGCGGCGGCAGCGGCGATCGCGGTGACGGCCGCGCCGGTCAGCACGGCGATATCGAGCGGCAGTCGGTCTGACAGCGTCAGCCGTGCCGCCGCGGAGCTCACACAGCCGGATTGGTCACCGTGATCGAAGCATGCGACGCAAAGTTCTCGATCGGTACTCCACTGGCCGCCTTGACCATCGCCCGGGTGCCACCGTCAACGTCACCCCGGCCGGAACATCCACTGAGCCGTCGATGATGTAGACGGTGTTGCAGCCGGGCTCCAGGGGGTGTCTGCGGTCAGGGTGCCGAAGACGTGGATCGGTCCACCGGTGCAGCCCGCGGCCGTCGTGGTGATGGTTGGAGGCCCGCGTGCGGCGGGACGTTAGCCCCTACAAGCATCCGCTCCCTCGCGGTGAGCTACATTTGTCACCTCGACAAAGACAATTCCGGAGTCGGCATGCTTGTCTGGCGGCCACAAGCCGACGGCACGTTGGTGCGTCGGCGTGACGTCGACTACTGCCGGGTGACCACGATGCGTTGTCCGGGTCTCTGACCACCCGATCACGCCCCCTGAGCCGACTGGCTCGACTCGCCCGGGCCCGTCGCCGACGGCACCGCCCGGGTATCAGGTTGGTATCAGGTGACCACTCACCCGAGATTGATTGGCAACCCTAACCATGCGCATCGCCGACGACATCACCGAACTCGTAGGTAACACACCCCTCGTCCGGGTCAACAGGATCACCGACGGCGCGGCCGCCCGGGTGATCGCCAAGCTGGAGTTCTTCAACCCCGCGGGCAGCGTCAAGGACCGCATCGGCGTATCGATGATCGACGCCGCCCAGGCCGCGGGTCTGATCGGCCCCGACACCGTCGTGGTGGAGCCGACCAGCGGCAACACCGGTATCGCGCTGGCCATGGTCTGCGCCGCGCGCGGCATTCCGGTCGTGTTCACCATGCCCGAGACCATGAGCATCGAGCGGCGCATACTGCTGCGGGCGTACGGCGCCGAGCTGATCCTGACACCCGGACCGGACGGCATGGCCGGCGCGATTGCCAAGGCCGAGGAACTGGCGAAGTCCGACCCGAAGTACTTCATCCCCCAGCAGTTCGCCAACCCGGCCAACCCGGCGATCCACCGCGAGACCACGGCCGAGGAGATCTGGAACGACACCGACGGCGCCGTCGACATCGTCGTCGCCGGTGTCGGTACCGGCGGGACCATCACCGGCGTGGGCCAGGTACTCAAGGAACGCAAGCCGTCAGTACAGATCATCGCCGTCGAGCCAGCCGCATCCCCGGTGCTGTCCGGAGGAGCGAAGGGCCCTCACCCGATCCAGGGCATCGGTGCCGGCTTCATCCCTGAGATCCTCGACACTGGCGTCTACGACGAGATCATCCTGGTCCAGAACGAGGACGCCCTAAGCACGGCGCGCCGCTCCGCGGTCGAGGAGGGGCTGCTGGTCGGCATCTCATCCGGGGCCGCACTGTGGGCCGCGGTCCAGGTTGCCAAGCGCCCGGGCAACGCCGACAAACTCATCTTGGCGATCATCCCTTCGTTCGGGGAGCGGTACCTGAGCACCGTCCTGTTCGCCGGCCTGGCCGACTGATCCTGTGGGCCGAGGCAAACGCCCAGCGTGGCTGGGCCGGGTGGGGCGCGACCTGAACTGCGCCGTTGAACGTGATCCCGCCGCGCGCAGAACCTGGGAGGTGGCGCTGCTATACCCCGGCGTCCACGCCGTGTGGGCCCACCGGGCTAGCCACTGGCTGTGGCGGCACCGTGCCTACTTCCTGGCGCGAGCACTGTCCCAAGCTGCGCGCCAGGTCACCGGCATCGAGATCCACCCGGCTGCCGAGATCGGTGACGGCTTGTTCATCGACCACGGCGCCGGCGTAGTAGTCGGCGAGACGGCCCAGGTCGGCGACGATGTCACGATCTACCACGGCGTCACCCTCGGCGGAACAGGCCTCGTGCGCGGCAAACGCCACCCGACCATCGGCGACCGGGTCACCCTCGGAGCAGGCGCGAAGGTGCTCGGTGACATCACCGTCGGCGACGACTCCCGGATCGGGGCCAACGCGGTACTGGTCCGCTCGGTCGAAGACCACTCCGTGGTCGTAGGCGTGCCAGGTCAGGTGATCTCCTCGAGCCGGCCCAACGCGCACAGACGTAGAGCCGGAACCGGCAGTGCGCCTCAGTCGGACCCGATCGCCAGCACACTGCAGGCACTGCTGCGACGGGTCGACCGGCTCGAGACCCAACTACTCAACGGTCACCCCGAACCGACCGGTCTGCAGATGTACTCCCTCGGTCTCTGGGAAGACACCGACTTCTCCATCTAACGAGGCTCTGCCTCGGACCGTCGAGCTCGGTGGCTGAGCTGGTTGGGTGACGTCGCCAGGAGTGGGGAGTCATGGTGGTACACGACGGCCAGGTGGCTGTGGAGGTGCGCCATGGCAAACGCGGTTGATCACGGTGAACGACATCCTGGCCGGGCACGTGAGCGTGGACGTGGCCTGCCTGGATCGCATCTATCTCAACGGCTACTTGCCCACGGTGCAGGTGCCCGGGCAGGTCGTGCAGTTCTTGCAGCACCGCGGATTCCCGATCCCGTCTCCAGCGGTGGTGGAGAAGATGGGCCCACACGAAACAGCGAGGACCCGATTCTTTGCGGTCAGCCGAGCCCTGCTACGCATGAACAACGACGAGTTCGACCTGCCTGCCGCGCCGCGGCAGAAGAAGCATGATCTGCCGACCCAAACCCGTAGATTCAGCCGACCATGCGCTGGTCGAGCGAGCTGACGCCAGCGTCGGTCGCCTCGGCGCGGGTGACCAAGGCGCGCCGCAGCACCGCTCCGACTGCGTCGCGCTCCAGCAGGAAGCCGTCATGGCCGTACGGCGAGGTGACGACGTGCAGCTCCCGGCAGGTGGGGATCAGCGCAGCTAGCTCCTCTTGCTGCCAGAGCCGGTAAAGCCGGTCGGAGTCGATCCCTACCACCGTGGTGGTGGCCTGCACCCGGGTCAGCGCCGCGGCCAGCCCGCCGCGGTCTCGGCCGACGTCGTGGGAGTTCATCGCTTCGGTGAGCACGACGTAGGTGTTGGCGTCGAAGCGGCGGGCCAGCTTGTCGGCCTGGTGGTCGAGGTAACTCTCCACGGCGTACCGACCTCCGGTCAGCGGATCCTCCCCCGGCTGTGCCGCCCGACCGAAGCGCTGCTCCAGCTCGACCTCGCTGCGGTAGGACAGATGGGCGAGCCGGCGGGCGACACCGAGCCCGACGTGCGGGCCGTCGCCGGGGGCGGCGTCGTAGTAGTCCCCGCCCCGAAACCGCGGGTCGGCGCGGATCGCGTGCAGCTGCCCGGAGCACAGGCCAATCTGATCCGCGGTCGCCGCCGCACCGCAGGCCAGCAGGAACAGGGACTCAACCCGGTCCGGATGGGTGACCGCCCACTCCAGCGCCCGCATCCCACCCATGGAGCCGCCGGTGACCATCGCCCAGCGGGTGATGCCGAGCGCGTCCGCGAGCCCTACCTCCACGGCGACCTGGTCGCGCACGGTCGTCCACGGGAAGCGACTGCCCCACGGCCGCCCGTCGGCCGCAGGGGAAGACGGCCCAGTGGTTCCCTGGCAGCCGCCGAGGACGTTGGGGCAGACCACGAAGTACTCGTCGGTGTCGATCGGCGCGCCCGGACCGACCATGCCGTCCCACCACCCGGGCTGCGGGTGGCCCGGACCGGCCGACCCGATCAGGTGGCTGTCTCCGGTAAGCGCATGCAGCACAAGTACGGCGTTGGACCGGTCGGCGTTGAGGCTGCCCCAGGTTTCGTAGGCGACCCGCGCCGCTGGCAGCGCGCCGCCCGCCTCCAGCTCGATCGGGGAGTCCAGGTAGACGAACTGCCGACGACCGGGATCAGACCCCTCCCGCCAGGCGGCGCTGGCGGGAGGGGCCACGGCGGGCGACCGGTCGCTCATCGGCGGGCTCGGCTGGCTCGGCGGGCTGCGGCGGGCTCGGCTGCGGGCTGTCGCTGGGTTGGTCCGCTCAGGCCTTGGCCGCACGAAAGCCCGCGTCCAAGTCGGCCAACAGGTCATCGGTGCCTTCAATACCCAGCGAGAGGCGGACCAAGTCCGGCGTGACGCCGCTGGCCAGCTGCTCCTCGGCGGCGAGCTGCGAATGCGTGGTCGTCGCCGGATGGATCACCAGGCTCCGGGCGTCGCCGATGTTCGCGACGTGGCTGAACAGCTCCAGCGCCTCGACGAACTTGCGGCCGGCCTCCGCTCCGCCGGCGATCCCGAAAGCCAGGATCGCGCCCGCGCCCCGCGGCAGGTAGCGCTGGGCCAGCGAGTGCCAGGGGCTGCTGGGCAGACCGGCGTAGGACACCCAGTCGACCTCATCGCGGGTCTGCAGCCACTCGGCCACCGCCTGGGCGTTGGCGACGTGGCGCTCCATCCGCAGGCTGAGGGTCTCCACGCCAAGCAGGAACAGGAACGCGTTAAACGGCGAGATCGCCGGCCCGAGGTCGCGCAGCAGCTGGACCCGCGCCTTGGCGATGTAGGCACCGTGCCCCAGGGCATCCCAGTAGACCAGGCCGTGATAGCTCGGGTCGGGCTCGGTAAAGTTGGGGAAGCGACCGCTGGCACCGAAGTCGAACAGGCCCCCGTCGACGATGACACCGCCGATCGAGTTGCCGTGACCGCCGATCCACTTCGTCGCCGAGTGCACGACGATGTCGGCGCCGTGCTCGAACGGGCGATTGAGGTATGGCGTCGCCACGGTGTTGTCGACCACCAAGGGCACGCCGGCCTCGTGCGCCACCTCGGCCACCGCGGCGATGTTGAGCACCTCGCCCTTGGGGTTGCCGATGGTCTCGCCGAACAGCGCCTTGGTGTTCGGCCGGATCTCCCGGCGCCACGCTTCCGGCTCGCCCTGGTCGGCGACGAAGCTGACCTGTACGCCGAGCTTGGGCAACGTGTGGTGGAACAGTTGGTAGGTGCCGCCGTACAGCACCGGCGAGGACACCAGGTGGTCGCCGGCCTCGGCCAGGTTGAGCAGCGCCAGCGTAGTGGCGGCCTGGCCGCTGGATACCGCCAGCGCCCCGACGCCGCCCTCCAGCGCCGTGATCCGCTTCTCGAAAACGTCCTGCGTGGGGTTCATGATCCGCGTGTAAATGTTGCCCGGCTCCGCCAGTCCGAACAGGTTGGCGGCGTGGTCGGTGTCGCGAAACGCGTACGCCGTCGTCTGGTAGATAGGCACCGCGCGGGCGCCGGTGGCGGGATCTGGCTCAGCCCCGGCGTGCACCTGCCGGGTCTCGAAGCTCCAGGACGAGGATGGGCCGGTCATCTGCTGCCTCCGGGCGGGAATGACGGGGAGCCTGCGCGGGGCAGGCGATGGGGGTGCGTGCGTCGGTCGGGGTCAGGCCCCCGGGTCGACGGTGGACAGCGGCGGCGCGATCGCGGTGAGTGCGCGGCGACGCGGCCAGCGGGGAGGGCCGGTCGGACGGCGGGGGTCGGGCGCGCTCAGCGCCCGGCCGGCGTCAGGACCGGCCCAAACACATCTCGTCGAAGGACAGCCGCGTGCAGTATCCCCACTCGTCATTCGAGGTGCGCGACTGGACAAACACGTGGCCGACGGTAGCACGTTGCCCGGGACGACTTCCCGAGACCCTGTCCAGACTGTGCCCGCCGGACAAAGCCGTGCCGCAGGCGGGTGAAGCGAGGTTGAATCGCCCACTTCACGGGTCCACGGCACAGTTATGGGGCGCGACACGCCGTACGAGCTGTGCCGTGAGCGGGTGAAGCGGTTCTCGGGCCGGCCAGTTGCTCAAGCGAGCGGGCTGGTCGACCGACTCAGCCGGCGCTGAACTCGGCCCGGATCCGGTCACCGTCCGCGTCCAGGGCGGGCGCGACGGGCCGGGTCTCCGGGTCGGGGTAGGCGCTGAACTTCATCGGCGTACCGGGCAGTCGGTAGTCCCCGGCCGTGATCACCATGTTGCGCACGGCCGTCTGCTCGCTGGCCAGCGCTCCGGGTACATCGGTGATCGGCGCGCAGGGCACCCCGGCCGCCTCCAACCGGACCAGCCAGTCAGCGGCCGGGCGGCTCCGCAGCGCCACCTCCAGGTCGGCGCGCAGCACCTCCCGATGGCGGTCGCGGGCGGCGTTGTCGACGTACGCCGGGCGCTCGGCGAGCTCGGGTCGGCCGATGGTGGCACACAGCGAGCGAAAGAACCCGTCGTTGGCCGCGCAGATGGTCACCGGACCGTCGGCGCAGGCGTAGGTGTCGAACGGTGCGATGGAGTAGTGGGCGTTGCCGATCCGCGCCGGCGCCGGCTGACCGGCGAGCACGGCCAGCGCCGGGTTCTCCAGCAGGCTCAGGGCGGCGTCGAACATGGCCACGTCCACCCAACAACCGCGCCCGGTCCGGGCCCGGCCGACCAGGGCGGCGGTGACCGCCCCGAAGGTCAGCATCCCGCCGGCCAGGTCGGCGATCGGGATGCCAGGCTTGGTGGGCGCTCCGTCGGCGAAGCCGGTAATGGCCATGATCCCGCTCATGCTCTGCACCACCGCGTCGTACGCCGGGCGCTCCCGCAGCGGCCCGGTCTGGCCGAAGCCGGAGACCGAGGCGTAGACCAGCCGCGGGTTGCGCGCCGCCATCGCCTCCCAGCCGAAGCCGAGCCGGTCCATCACTCCGGGGCGGAAGTTCTCGACCAGGACATCGGCCCGCTCAATCAGCCTGAGCAGCACCGCCCGGTCGGCGGTGGCGGCCAGGTCCAGCGCCACCGACTCCTTGCCCCGGTTGACGTGCTGGTAGTAGGTCGACTCGCCGTCCACGAACGGGCCGTAGGCCCGCGAGTCGTCGCCGCGCCCGGGCCGCTCCACCTTGACCACCCGGGCGCCGAGGTCGGCCAGTAGCATGGTCGCGTACGGGCCGGCGAGCACCCGGGACAGGTCCACCACGAGCAGTCCCGCCAGCGGGCCTTTCCGGGCCGATAGCTCGTCCGCCGGTATCTCCTGGGCCGCCATCCCCTCATCCTTTCGGGTACGCCGGGCGCCGAAGGCGGACGGCCGCCCGCGGACTATGTCAGTCTCAAGAGGGAACCACCCAACCGCGGCCGGTGTTGTACCGGCTACACGACGCACGACGGCAGTTCGAGGAAACGGGAAGCGACGACAACGACCGGTTGGCTCTGGTCGGATGGAGTACCGATGACAGACACCACGGCCACGCTGGCCCCGGCGGAGCAAACCCCCGCCCTGACCGCCTGGGACCGCTGCGACCGCTGCGGTGCTCAGGCATACGTCCGGGCATTGTTGCCCGGCGGCGGTGACCTGGTCTTTTGCAAGCACCACGGCACGGCGTACGGGGAATCGCTGCGCAAGATCGCGGTTCGGATCGTCGACGAGTCGGACCGGATGCCGGCTTAACGACTGTCGGCACATCCGCCCACCGCGGCGGTGGTCCTTCGGGATCACCGCCGCGGTTCTTCATTGGATGTTTTCGTCGGCTGCTCCCGCTGGGCTGCGAGCGGGCGCGGGCCCTTAGGGTGAGTCGTCATGGCAGCGCCGGCACCCGAGTCGGAATTCACCCACCGGGTCGACATGCGCTACCTCGAGGTGGACCAGCAGGGCGTCGTGTTCAACATGTGGTACCTGGCCTACTTCGACGACGCCATGACCGCCTGGTTGGCGCACCGGGGTGTCCCCTACCAGCAGCTGTTCGCCGCCGGCCTGGACGTTCAGCTGGTCCACACCGAGGTGGACTGGCGCGGCGCCGTCGGCTTCGGCGACGACCTGACCATCGGGGTCTCGCTGGCCGCCATCGGGCGAACCAGCCTGACGCTGGACTTGCGCGCCCGCCGGGATGGCACCGAGGTGGTGCCCGACGAACCGTCTACGTCGTGGTCGCGACCGACGGCGGCGGCAAGCGGCCGATCCCCGACTGGCTGCGCGCGGCGCTCGGCGAATGAGGCAGACTGCCTGGCACGCCGGCAGGACCGAACGACAGGGGGCTGAGCATGCGCGAGCTTCGCCTCGTTGCGGTCAGCGACGACGGTTCGCACCTGGTCGTCCGCTCCAATGAGCCGGACGGTGAGCAGTTCCGGCTGCCGCTCGACGAGCGGCTGCGGGCCGCGGTGCGCCGCGACGTCCCCCGGCTGAGCCAGCTGGAGATCCGCCGGGAGAGCTCGCTCACGCCGCGGGAGATTCAGGCTCGGCTGCGGGCGGGCGAGTCCCCTGAGGACGTCGCTCACGCGGCCGGCGTTCCGGTGGAGCGGGTGACGCGCTTCGAGGGGCCGGTGCTGGCCGAGCGGCAGCGCCGGGTCGAGGAGGCGCGGGCGGCTACCCCACACCGTCCGGGCGGCTCCCCGCACGAGCCGCTCGGCGACCTGGCCGAAGCGTTCCTCGCTCGGGAGCGGGTCGATCCCGAGTCGGTGGCGTGGGACGCCTGCCTTGGCGAGGAAGGGACCTGGCTGGTTCTGCTCTCCTATCGGGTGGGAGACCGGACCCGCTCCGCCCGCTGGAGCTGGGACGTCGGCCGCCACCATCTGGCGCCGCTGGACAAGGGCGCGGAGATCATCGCCCAGCCACCACCCGACCCGTCTCCGCTGCCGCGGTTGGCGCCGGTGGTCACGGCGGCGCCCGCTGTGCATGACCCGTGGGCGGCAGAGGGGACTTCGGAGCCGACGCCGACGCTTTTGGTCGAGGACGAGCTTTCTGAGCTCGGCCGCCGCGCCACCGCCGAGGCGGTCAGCCGGCCCCCGACGGCCACCGCGGCCGATCCACCGGCCGCCGCGGTGTCGGAGCAGCCGGCGGCTGCGGACGACGTACCGGCGGTTGCGGAGGTGCCGACGGTCGAGGACGAGCTGACTCACGACGTCGGGACCGCGGAGCCCACGCGCGCCGGCGGACCCCGGTCGGCCCGTCGGGCCAGCGTGCCGTCCTGGGACGACATCCTGCTCGGCACCCGCCCGCAGCCGTGATCGACGACCAGCCCGATCCAGCCCGGGTCACCCGGGGAGCCGACCCGGCAGCAGTCGGGCCTTACCTCGCCAAGACGCTGGGCGATGACCGGTGGCTCGCCTGCACCGTCGACCTGATCTCCGGCGGCAAGTCCAACCTGACATACGTCGTCGAGTCGGCGGCCGGGGCGCTGGTGCTGCGCCGGCCACCGCTAGGCGGCGTGCTGCCCACCGCGCACGACATGGTGCGGGAGTACCGGGTGATCACGGCCCTGCGGGACACCGCCGTCCCGGTGCCGCGGACCTACGCGCTCTGCGAAAACCCTGCACTCCTAGGCGCCCCGTTCTACCTGATGGAGCGGGTAGCCGGCCCGATCGTGGGCCGCGAGCTGCCGCCGGGGTACGCCGACCGACCTGAGCAGCGGCGCCGGATTGGCGAAGGGCTGATCGACGTGCTGGCCGCACTGCACGCGGTCGACGTCGAGGCGGTGGGGCTCGGCGACTTCGGCCGGCCCGATGGCTTCCTCGCCCGGCAGGTCCGGCGCTGGAGCCAGCAGTGGGAACGCACCCGGATCGACGACATGCCCGCCCTGGACCGGTTGGCCGCCGACCTGGCCACCGGGCTGCCGACCTCCGGCCCGGCGACGCTGGTGCACGGCGACTACCGGCTGGACAACACCGTCCTGGATCCGGCGCAGCCCGGGCGGATCGCGGCGGTGCTCGACTGGGAGATGTCCACCCTGGGCGATCCGCTCGCCGACGTGGGCCTGCTCTTGGTCTACTGGTCGGACCCGGACGACGCCGGCGCCCGCACCGACGCCATGGTCACCCCGGCCGCGACCGCGCACGAAGGCTTTCCGCGCCGCCGCGAGGTGGTCGAGCTCTACGCGGCCCGCAGCGGTCGGGATGTGTCCGCACTGCCGTGGTACCAGGCCTTTGGGTTCTTCAAGCTGGCCGTCGTCTGCGCCGGGATCGCCGCGCGGCACCGGGCCGGCGCCATGATCGGCGACGGCTTCGAGGACGTCGGCGCCCGGGTGGCGCCGCTGGTGGACCTCGGCCGGGCGGCGTTGGCGGAGGGAGTCGTCGAGTGACGGCCATGGGGCTGCGGATCGTCACCGAACGCAGCAGGGCGCGTCCTACGATCAGTGGTGGCAGTCGCGCAGGCCCGTGAGCGGCTCGGCTTCGAGGCTTTCTTCCGCTCCGACCACCACCTCGCTCCGACCACTACCTCGCCATGGGCGGTGCTGGCCATGGGCGGTGCTGGGCTGCCCGGGCCGGCCGGCGTGTGACGCTCGGTGCCCTCGCCCGGGAGACCAGCCGGATCCGGCTCGGCACGCTGCTGTCCTCGGCCACTGTCCTCGGCCGAGGGGACGGCCGAGGGGACGGCCGGCGGGACGGCCGGCGAACCGGCCGACGAGACGGTCGGCGAGCCCGCCGACGGCCCATTCAGCTTCACCCGCCTACGGCACACCTGGTACGGCGTGTCGCGACCGCAAACTGTGCCCTCGGCCCGTGAAGCCTCGCGGTCGATCTCACTTCACCCGCCTACGGCATCGCCGGCGAGGCGAACTCAGTCGGCCAGCAGGTCGGCGAGCTGGCGGGCGTTGGTCTGGGCGTAGTCGCGGTAGCAGTTGTTCATCAGCACGTGCGTCTCGCCGGCCTGCTCGGCCAGCGCACGCACCCGCGGCGCCCACTCCGCCAGCTCCTGCTCCGAATACCGGTAGCCGAACCGCTCGTAGATGTCCCGGCTGGTCCACTTGTCGCTGTGGCCGTGGAAGCGCACCACGGCGAGGTCCGCAGTCGCGGCCAGCACCGGGGGGATGGAGCTGGGGTGTCCCTCCGGCATGTCCAGGCTGACGTACGGCACGGCGTACGACCGCAGGAAGTCCAGCGTCTCGGGCTGGTTGTCGGGGCTCATCCAGGTGGCGCTGCGGAACTCCACGCAGATCGGCAGCGGCGCGCACCGGCGCTTGCATTCCAGCAGGTAGTGCTTGTTCGCCCGGCCGATCGGGAACCACTGCGGGAACTGGAACAGGATGGCGCCGAGCTTGCCGGCGGCGTACAGCGGCTCGAGCGCCCCCAGGAAGCGGTCCCAGACCAGTTCGACGGCGGCCTGGTCGAGGTCCTTGAGGTAAACGTTCTTCGTGGTGTCCGGACGGATCTCCTTGTACAGTGCACCCGGCTTGGTCGGGTGCTGGGTCAGCAGCGAGAAGGCCTTGACGTTGAAGGTGAACTCCGGCGGCGTGCGGGCCACCCACAGCGCGCTGTTGCGCTCGTTCGGCGGCGCGTAATAGGTCGCGTCGACCTCGACCAGCGGGAACTGCTGCGCGTAGTAGTCGAGCCGGCGCTCCGGGGTGTCGACGCCGGGCGGGTACCAGCCCGACACCAGCAGCGTCTTATCGGTCCAGGACGCGGTACCGACCAGGATGCGACCGCTCACGCCGCGATCAGTCCCGTCACCCCACGATACCGGCGGACAAGCGGATCGCGGCCGCGACCGCGTCCGGGTCGGCCACGGTCACCGTCAGCCCCGGGTGCTTGATCAGGCCTCGGGGGTCGACGCCCGCCACCGGGTCGCGGAAGGTCAGGCAGACGCCGCGGCGGGTGTTCGTCCCGAAGGTCAGGCCGCGGTCGCGCAGCGACAGCCGGGTGCCGATCACCCGCCACCACCGGTAGGGACCGGTCACGGTGACCTCCTTGATGTTCGTCACCGGCGTCTCGACGACCCATGGACCGAAGCGAGCGATCACCCAGCCCCCGTCCAGGGTCACACCGGTGCGCTCCGGTCTGACGCCGAAGCCAAGCAGGAACCGACGGAACTGCGGGGCGAATTCAAACTCGTAGCGCTGCATGGCGTCCCTCTACCCAGCGGGGCAGGTCTCTCCCCGAAACCGTCAGCGGCCCTGCCAGCGCGGCTCTCGCCGCTGCGCGCGCGCCGCCTCAGCCTCCCGGTGGTCCGCCGACACCCACAGCTGCCCAAATGCCTCCGCGGTCGCGGTCGCGTCCATGCCGGCCGCCCCCTTGATCGCTCGCACCGCCAGCGGCGCGCTCGCCGCAACCTCGCCAGCCAGCGCCAACGCGCGCTCGTCCGCCGTACCGGCCGGGACGACCTCGCTCACCAGCCCGTAGGACAGCGCCGTGGCCGCGTCGATCATGCGGCCGGTGGCGAGCAGCTCCAGCGCCCGGGCGCGGCCGACGGCTCGGGCCAGCCGCGGTACGCCGCCCCAGCCCGGCAACAGCCCCAACCGCGCCTGCGGCAGCCCGAACCGCGCCCCTTCGGCCGCGATCCGCAGGTCGCAGGCGACCGCCAGTTCGGTCCCACCGCCCAGCGCCAGCCCGCTGATCGCCGCGATGGAGATGGCCGGCAGCCGCTCCATGACGCCGAGCGCGGCCTGCATGTCCAGCGACATCTCCCGGGCGTCGATCGCGGTCGCCATCGTCTGGAAGTCCTTGAGGTCCCCGCCGGTGCAGAAGAACTTCTTCCCAGCGGTGGTAAGCACAACCGCGAGCAGCCCGGGGTCGTCGGCCACGCCGGCCAGCAGCGAGTGCAGCTCGCGCGCGGTAGCGCGGTCGACGGAGTTACCGACGTGCTCCCGGTCGATCCGGACGACGGCGACGCCGCCGGAGCGGGTCAGCGTGACGCCCGGCGGGTCGGCATCCACGGGCGGGTCGGCATCCACGGGCGAGTCGGCTTCCACGGGCGAGTCGGCTTCCACGGGCCGCAGCGTACGGACCGAGTGGGCGGCCCCGATCGCGCGGCCCTGATCGCCCGGCCCTGATCGCCCGGCCCTGATCGCCCGGCCCCGATCGCCCGGCCCCGATCGCCCGGCCTGGCGCGCGCCACCGCCCACGAAGAGAGATCGGCGTACGGTCGAGGTCATGGCGGCAGAGCAGATGGCGGGCCAGCAGACCGCAGTCCGGCAGGGCTTCGGCGTGGACATCGGCGGTTCCGGCATCAAGGGCGCCCCGGTGGATCTGGACAAGGGGGCGATGGCTGCCGAGCGGCTGCGCGTCGCCACCCCGCAGCCCTCGACCCCGACCGCGGTGGCGGCTGTAGTCGGCGACATCTGTCGGCACTTCAACTGGACCGGTCCGCTGGGCTGCACCTTCCCGGCGGTGGTCCAGAACGGAGTGGCCCGCACGGCCGCCAACGTGGACAAGGCCTGGATCGGCACCGACCTGGCCGTACTGCTCAGTACGGCGACCGGCAGCCAGGTCACGGCCATGAACGACGCCGACGCCGCCGGGGTGGCCGAGATGGCGTTCGGGGCCGGCCGGGACCAGAACGGCGTCGTCGTGCTGGTGACGCTGGGCACCGGGATCGGCAGCGCGTTGTTCGTCGACGGCCGGCTGGTGCCCAACACCGAGCTAGGCCACCTGGAGGTCAGCGGTCAGGAGGCCGAGACCCGGGCCTCCGACGCCGCCCGGGACCGCGACAACCTGAGCTGGAAGGACTGGGCGCACCGGCTGCAGCGCTACCTGCGCACGCTGGAGAACCTGCTCTGGCCCGATCTGATCATCCTCGGCGGCGGCGTCAGCAAGAAGGCAACCAAGTTCGTGCCGCTGATGGACGTCCGGACCCCGCTAGTGACCGCCCAGCTGCTCAACGACGCGGGAATCGTCGGCGCCGCGGAAGCGGCGACCCCGAGACCGCCGGGCTGATTTCGGGGCTGAGGTCCGCCCGATTCTGCGGGCGCCGGGCCAACGTCGCGCCCGCACTGGCCACCGACACGCAGCCGATCGCCGCCAGCTGGCGGACCCGCAGCGACTCCCCCAGCACCACGAAGCCGGCCAGCGCCGCCATCGCCGGCTCCAGGCTCATCAGCACGCCGAACACCGACGCCGGCAGCCGGCGCAGCGCGGTCAGCTCGAGGGAGTACGGCACCGCCGAGGACAGCACCGCCACCGCGAACCCGATAGCGAGCACCCGCGGGTGGAGCAGAGTCAAGCCACCGCCGACGACCCCGAACGGCAGCAACGCCATCGTGGCGACCGCCAGCGCCAGCGCCAACCCGGACGCTCCGGGGAACGCTCGCCCCACCCGCTGGCTGGTCAGGATGTACGCCGCCCAGCCGGCGCCGGCGACCAGCGCGAAGGCCACCCCGCTGACCGACACCGCGCCACCGGCGCCCGCCAGCATCGCCACCCCGGCACCGGCCAGCACCACCCAGAGGCCGTCGAGCCACCGACGCGACCCGGCCACCGCGACTCCGAGCGGGCCGAGAAACTCCACGGTGACGGCCACGCCCAGCGGGATGCGAGCGATGGCCTCGTAGAAGCTCAGGTTCATCGCGGCCAGGACCAGCCCGAAGGCCAGTACCGTCAGCCCGGCCCGTCGATCCGGTAGCCGCGGCGACGGCCGCGCCACCAGAGCGAGGACCAGCGCCGCGAAACCGAGCCGGAGCAGTACGGTGCCGGACGGCCCGGCGGTGGCAAACAGGTCCTTGGCGATCGCCGCGCCGATCTGCACCGACGCGATCGCGGCCAGCACCAGCAGCGGAGCAGGCACCGCGGCGCGGGCGTGGCGGTCAGTGATCGAGAGTCTTGGGGGGCTTTCCCGGGCCGATCGCGGTGTGGGCATCGACGGAGAAGTATCGCGGTTTCTCCGAGCGGCGTTTCGGTCCCACCGCGTTGGCCGCGGTCACGCCTATCCACGGCAGCAGGACGGCGCCGAGGACGGCCACCACGGCCAGCGGTCCGTGCACCAGCAAAGCCGCGACCAGGATGCACACCACCCGGACGGCCTGGGTCCACAGATACCGTCGCTGGCGAGCGGCCAGCTCTTCCAGGCGGTTGGGCGGCGCCCCGGTGATCAGGTGCACCGACCCGGCCCGCTGGGCTCTGCGGCGTGGGTCCCAACTCGGCACGTTTACCCCTGTCCATGGCGCACCTGTCCGTGGTGCGCCTGTCCATGGTGCGCCTGTCCATGGTGCGCCTTGCCCGGGGCCGCGCAACTGCGGGTTTCTGCGGGTTTCTGTGGGTTTCGCACCATCTGGCCGCCAGCAGGCTGCGGACGACGAGCGGGACGGCTGTCTCGGACGCAGTGACGCGATCGCGGGGGATCCCGTGGCGGACCCCGCCTTCGGCTGATGACTCACTCCGGTGCCCTCCGGCCCGGGGCCCAACCGGATTCGGAATCATAGGTGCACGTCCGCACCGCCGAGGAGGAGCCGAGCTGCCATGAAGATCGTCGTGGGGTACGTCAAGTCACCCGAAGGGGCCGCCGCCGTTGACCGGGCCATCGAGGAGGCCAGGCTGCGCAACGCCTCGCTGGTCATCGTCCACTCCAGCAAGGGCGGCCTCCGGGAGGACGTTGACGAAGCCGTCGCCTACCAGGAGCAACTCGACGAGATCGACCGCCGACTGGCCGGTCAGGGCGTCGCGCACGAGGTGCGGCAGCTGACCCGCGGCAAGGACCCGGTCGACGACTTGATCGACGTGGTGCACAACACCGAGGCCGAGATGATCGTCATCGGCCTGCGCCGTCGGTCAGCGGTGGGCAAGTTCGTGCTGGGCAGCAACGCCCAGCAGATCCTGATGGACGCCGACTGCGCCGTGTTGTGCGTCAAGGCATCGTCGAACCGCTGAAGTTTCCCCGCCGCGGGGCCGACATCGCTGTCAGCGGCTTTCGCCGTCGACCGCACAACGGGCTGGAGCGACGTGGTAGACGAACGCGAGCTGCTGATGATGGAGGCGTACGACGAGGGCGTCGTCACCGAGGTGATCCGCCCGGCCGCGGTCCTGCCGGAGAGCTCGGCCCGCGCCGTCCTGGTGGAGCTCGCCATGCGGGACGTGCTGGCCCGGGGCCACTGGCAGACCACGCCGACGCTGTGGCGCCGTTACGACCGCCCGTTCGACGGCCCGGACGGCACCTCGGGCACGGCCGAGCTGCTCGGCACGATGCAGGTTGCCTACGGGACACCGACCCGCTACGAGATCACCATCTACCGGGCGACCATCACCCGGCTCGGCCAGGAGCACGGTTGGTCGGTAGTCGCGCTGTGCGACGAGGCCCTCGGGTACGGCGGGCTGGACCTGATGTCGTGCCCGCGCGCGGACCTGGCGCCGCCGCCCAAGCCGTTTCGGTTCTGACCGCTGCCGCCTGCGCCCCCCGCGCCCGCCGTCCGGGCGCGGCGACGCCGAGGATGTCGGCCTGGAACTGCATGCGGAACTCATTGGCGCTCGCGCCTCCGTCCACCCGGAGTTCCTCGACTTGCTGGCCGGACTCTTCCTTGGTGGCGAAGACCACGTCCCGGGCCGCCATACTGGCCGAGTGCCGGAGATCTTCGACGTGGCCCAGGCGCGGGCGCTGATGCCGGCGGTGCACCGCCAGGCTGACGAGATCATCACCGTCCGCGCTGACCTGACCGAGCTGCGGGCTGCTCTGAGCCGCGGCCAGAACTGCGCGCTGGGCGGCATCCCGGAGGCCAAGGCGCTGGAAGCGCGGCTGCATGAGGGTCTGGCCTGGTTCACGACCCAGGGGATCGTGCTCAAGGGCTTCGCGCCGCTGCTCGTGGACTTCCCGGCTCACCGCGGCGGTGACGACGTCTTGCTGTGCTGGTTGGAGGGTGAGCGGGAGCTGGGCTGGTACCACCGCGTCGACCTCGGCTTCGCCGGCCGCCGCCCGCTGTAGCCCGCTCCCTCGCAGCTTCACCCACGCCGTGGTCGTGGTTGGGACCTGAGACGCCGGCCCGGACACTGCCGGGGGTGCGGCTGGGGTGCGGCTGGGGTGCGGCGGCGAAGCTGGCGTCCGCCCGGGCGTACGCCGAGATCGTCGAGTTCGAGAGCGCCCTGGTCGCCGACCAGTCGTGCTGGCACGAACCGCCCATCACCAGCAGGTCACCGGCGCCGAGATGGAACGTCTTGGCCACCCGGCCGCCGGTGCCGGGTCGGAGCAGAAACCGCCGCCGCTACCCCAGCGGCACCGTCGCCACCAACGGTTCCACCAGCACCGTGCGAACGGTGTCACATCGGCCGCTGGCGTTGCCGCCACGGCGCGTCCCGGAGCAACAGCTCGAACAGCTCGTCGGAGCGGGCGAGCCAACCAGGCACGTGCTCGACCCAGGACCGGTCGTCCAGCGCTTGTCGGGTCAGCCGGTCGAAGGAAGGTCGGCCGGGTTGTCAGCTCTGGTGTCAAACAACGACGCCTGCCAGGCAACCGGCGGGACGCCAGCGCTCACGCCGCGTGTGCCGGCCCCAGTCGGCTGGCCCCTGCCGGAATGTCGTCGCCGTACGCCGGTCGTGGCGCTGGATGCTCGACCAGGGCCAGGACTCGGCTGGCCATGAACCGCGCGGTGCGCACCGGCGTACCGCCGCGGGTCAACTCGGTGACCTCGACGACACCGCGACCGGTGCGGACCTCGACCCGACGCCCGGCGCGGGTGGCCGCGACCTCGTAGGTCCTCGTGGCTCCACCGGCGTCGATGACGACCTCGACCTTGTCACCTTTCACACCAAGAGCAACGCCGATCAGGGCGCGGACAGTCCCGATACCTGCTGCTCGGAAGGCCGCTCAGGCTCGACGGGCTCGGGCTCGGGCGCCGCCGGCTCGGGCGCCGGCGGTTCGGGTGCCGGCGGTTCGGGTGCCGGCGGCTCGGCGGCAGCTGGCGCTGGGTCGGCCGACGGGGTTGGAGGCGGTTTGGCTGCGGCTGAGTCCGCCGGGGCCACCTGCTCGCCTGCGCCGTCGACCGACTGCGCGGCCTCCCCCGTGGGTTCCGCCGCGCCGTCCGCGGTCGGAACCACCGGCTCCGCGGCGAGACGACGACCGCGGCGGCGGCCCCAACGCCGCCGGCGGCGACGCTCGCGGTCGGCGGTCGAAGTCTCCGGTTCCGCCGCCGCCTCCGAGCTCGCGGCTTCCTCCGACGCCGCAGCCGGCATCACCGGATCAGCAACCGTCTCGGCTGGCACGGCGGTCACCGGCTCGCCGGCTGGCACGGTGGTTCCGCCGCGGGTTCCGGGCGGCCTCGGGACAGCGGCGGCCACGGCCGGCGCGTCGGCCGATGGCGTACCGGGCTTGCGCGTGCGCGGTCGCCGCTTGGCCGGCGTCCGCGGGTGCTGCCGAGCGAGGTGGCGGTCGAGCTCCGCCACGGCCGTGCGCGCCGGTCGCGCGTCCGGGTGGGACTTGACCCATTCCTCGGTCACCGCGTCTACGACCACGGCCCACGACCGCCGCAGCGCCCCCCACTCCGCCGGACCACGCTCGCCGGCGGGCACGGCCAGCACCGCCTCCCAGCCGATGTCGCTGGCCCGACTCAGCTGGTCTCCGCGTACCAGCCGGTCGACCAGCCGGTTGCCGCCGGCGGCCATGCCCGCGTCGTCGGCAGCGGCCGGCAGTACCGCCCGCAGCGCCGACTCCTCCTCCACCGACGCCGCTCGGGGCGGTTCCCGCCGCGCCGGTGGCCGACCGGCTCGCCGCGTGCGGTCGTCCGATCGCGGTCGGTCGGTCCGGAGTCCGGACTCGGGGCGCCGTCCGCCCTCGCGCCGGCCAGGCTCACGGCGGCCGCCGTCGGGCGGTCCGGTCTCCCCGCGCTCCGTTTGCCTGGCCTCGCGCTCAAGTTCTTCGTTGTACCGGAGAATCGCGCGGTTCTCCGAGATGACGCCACGGTCGAGAAACGACTGGCGCTGGCTCATGCCGGTGGACTTCTTCTTCGGCACCGGGGCGCACCTTTCGCTGATGTGGGTCATACGGTCCCACGCCGGCCGCCCGCGGGAGTGGTTCGGCTACGACGGGATGCTTGACCGGCTGCTTGACCGTCGCGCGTCGTGGGCAGGAGCGCAGACATGACTGACGCCGCCGGCTTTCGCGAACTCGGCAGGGTTGCTGTCGACCACGCGGACGCGGCCGCTCCCCGGTCACGCTTGCCGCCGCCGACCACGTCAACCACCACGGCACGGTGCACGGCGTCGTGATCGCCACCATGGCAGACGCCGCGATGGGCGAAGCGGTAGGCAGCACTCACGGTGACGAAGCCACGCCGGGGACCGTCGAGGTGACCGTGGCCGACCTCAACCCGGGCCAGTCGGGCTCGCTGACGGCTGCCGCGGAGGTACGCCGCGGCCGGGTCGCCGTGGTCGAGGCCGAGGTCACGCAGGACGACGACGGTACGACAGTCGCGCACGCGCTGGCCACCTACGTCGCCATGCGGGTTGACCACCCGAGCAAGTGTTGTACTGCCGGCTATAGGCGGCAGTACAACACTCGCTTACCGCTCCAGGTCCTCGGTGGGACGCGAGTATCGCCCGGGACTGCGGCGGCCAGGCTGCTGGCCGCCGTACTCGTCGGCGGAGTCGTGACGACCGGGTGCAGCCCGAGTACTGCACCGCGCACGGCCGGCTCGCCGAGCGGTCTCCCGGCGGCCGCCGCCACACCGACGTCGGCACCGACACCGGCGCCGGCGCCACCCGCGCCAGCTCCGACGGACGACGGCGCGCTGCCCCAGACCGCCGCGTCGCCGGCCGCCGACACGCCCCTCTTCGCCGTCCGGATGGCCGCCCTGTGGCGGGCAGTGGTGACCGGCAGCTCCGCCGCCGGGCTACCGGCGTTCTTCCCGCTCGCGGCCTATCGCCAGGTCAAGACGGTGTCCGACCCCGCCGGCGACTGGCAACGGCGACTCATCGGCGAGTTCGGGCTGGACGAGGCCGTCGCACACGACCTGGTCGGTGCTCAGGCGAAGACCGCGACGCTGCTGCGGGTCGTCGTACCGGCCGAGCACGCCTCGTGGGTGCCGCCGGGCACCTGTGCGAACCGAGTCGGCTACTGGCACGTCACCGGGGCACGGGTCGTGTACCAGGTCGACGGCACGGAGCGATCGTTTGGCATCGCCTCGCTGATCTCCTGGCGAGGCGAGTGGTACGTCGTGCACCTCGGCGCCGTCGTCCGCCGCTCGGCCGGCGGCGTGGTCGACCGCCCGGCGGCCGGGCCCGGCGTGTCCGAACCACAGTCTGGATGCTGACCCGGCCGCCGCAGCCTCAGGTGACCGAGCAGAGGACCTCGGCGTTGAGGACGGCGAACCAGCCGTCAGGGTGGGTCGCCCAGTGCCGCCAACCTACGGCGAGGTCATCCAGTTCGACCTTGGTCAGCCAACCCCCGGGCCACCGCCTGCTCCTGCTCTCTCTCAGCCTGGGCGGAGCGCGTGATGCGTTCCGCCCACAGCCCACCCCACCAGGCCCGCCCCTGCGGGGTGCCGTAGCACCAGACCGTCGCGGTGCTGACCACTTCGCGGTACCGGGCGGCGTGCGCCCAGTCGAGCAACCGCCGACCGGCGTCCGGCTCGGCACCGTTGCCGCGCGCCACTGCCCGATACAGCTCAAGCCACCGGTCCAGCCGGGTTTCCGGCTGGTACCAGGTCATCGCCAGGTAGTCGCCAGGTAGTCGGCGTCCCACGCCGCCACGTAGCCGCCGGGCCGGCACACCCGGCGCATCTCCGTCAGCGCGGCGACCGGGTCGGTCAGGCGCTGCAGCAGGGTTGGCCACCGATCAAGGCTGGTAGAAGGCGGACATGCAGGAAACGCTCGGGGCGCTGCCGCTGGTGACGGCGATCGAGAGCCTGCGCACCGCCCTGGAGTCGACCCCGCTGGACCTGGAGATCGGCGGCGGTGCCGAGAGCCGCCGGGAGCGCACGGCCGTCATCGGACAGATCCAGGACTACCTGCTGCCCCGGCTGCAGCGACTCGACGCGCCATTGCTCACCGTCGTCGGCGGATCCACCGGCGCCGGGAAGTCCACGCTGGTCAACGGCCTGGTCGGTACAACGGTGACGACCGCCGGCGTGCTCCGGCCGACCACCCGGGCGCCGGTGCTGGTCTGCAATCCCGACGACCGCGACTGGTTCGCCACCGACCGGATCCTGCCCGGCCTGGCCCGGACCACCGGCGGACCCGCCGCCGCTGCCGCTGACGGACGCGCCGGCAGCCTGCAGCTGGCGACCGCACCCGAGGTCCCCCGCGGGCTCGCCCTGCTCGACGCCCCGGATGTCGACTCGGTGGTCACCGCCAACCGCGAGCTGGCCGCCCAGCTGCTGGCCGCCGCGGACCTGTGGCTGTTCGTCACCACCGCGGCCCGGTACGCCGACGCGGTCCCCTGGGAGCTGCTGCACACCGCGCAGGAGCGCAGCACCGCCCTCGCGGTGGTACTGGACCGGGTTCCCCCCGAGGCGGCACCCGAGGTCTCCGCGCACCTGCGCGAGATGCTGGCTCGAAACGGCCTCGGCGACGCCCAGCTATTCGTCGTACCGGAGACCGAGCTGCTGGGCGGGGCGCTGCCGGTGGCGTCGGTGGAGCCGGTCCGCGCCTGGCTGCGCGAGCTCGGCGCCGACGACGGCCGCCGACAGGCGGTGGTCCGGGCCACTCTGGACGGAGCGCTGGACAGCCTTTCGGCCCGGGTAGAGCAGATCGCCGCCCAAACCGTCGTCCAGCTCGCGGCCGGGAACACGCTGGCCACGCAGGTCGGCCAGGCCTACGACACCGCGGCTCACGAGGTCGACCGGTCGCTACGGGACGGGTCGCTGCTGCGCGGCGAGGTGCTCAACCGCTGGCAGGAGTACGTCGGCACCGGTGAGTTCATGCGGTCGCTGGAGGTCCGCATCGGTCGGCTGCGCGACCGGCTGCGGGCGGCGTTCACCGGCCGGCCGACGCCGGCGACGGAGCTGCGGGACGCGGTGGAAAGCGGCGTGGAGTCCCTCGTGCTGGACGCCGCCGACCGCGCCGCCGAGCGCAGCGTCGAAGGTTGGCGGGTCCATCCGGCCGGCAAGGCGCTGCTCGCCGTCGCCGGCGAGGGCCTGGCCCGCAGCTCACCGCAGCTACGCACCCGGCTGGCGCAGGAGATCCGGGACTGGCAGGGACAGGTGCTGGCGCTGGTTGCAGAGGAAGGCGCGGACAAGCGGACCGCGGCCCGGGTCGCCTCCCTCGGCGTCAACGGCGCCGGACTGGCCGTCATGATCGGTGTCTTCGCCCACACCGGCGGACTGACCGGGGGCGAGGTCGCGGTGGCCGGCGGCACCAGTGTCGCCGGCCAGCGGCTGCTGGAGGCCGTCTTCGGCGACCAGGCGGTGCGCACCCTGGCTCGCGAGGCCCGCCTCGAGCTGGTCAGCCGAGTCGAGCGGCTGCTCGCCGGCGAGGTCGACCGCTTCGCCGCGCTGCTGCCGCCACGGGACGAGAGCGCCGGAGCGGCGCTGCGGGCCGCGCTGGCGCAGGTGCAGGTCGCCCGCCGGCAGTCGGCAGGCCTGGCGTGACCCCAGTGCTGACCGGCCGACGCGCCGCCGCTCGGCTCGCCGGCGCCGGGTTGCCCGAACGGCTGCAGGCGCTGGCCACCGCGGCGGACGTGGCCGACGGCCGGCTCGACCCGGACGCCGTGGCCGCCGCCCGCGCGGTCACCGCCCGGGCCGACGAGCGGCTGCGCCTCGGGGTCGGACACACCTTGGTGGCGCTGGCCGGCGCCACCGGCAGTGGCAAGTCGACCTTGTTCAACAGCCTGACCGGTGCGGAGCTGTCCACGGTCGGCGTACGCCGGCCGACCACCGCCACCGCGCACGCCTGCGTCTGGGGGGCAGACGAAGCGGCGGAACTGTTGGACTGGGCCGGCGTACGCCGCCGGCACCGGCTGCCCGCGCCCGGCGAGGCCGACACCGCCCTCGACGGCCTGGCGCTCCTGGACCTGCCCGACCACGACTCGATCGAGGTGAGCCACCGCCTCGAGGTGGACCGACTAGTCGAGCTGGTCGACCTGCTGGTCTGGGTGCTGGACCCGCAGAAGTACGCCGATGCCGCCGTGCACGAGCGCTACCTGCGCCCGTTGGCCGGCCACGCCGGCGTCATCCTGGTCGCGCTCAACCAGGTCGACCGGCTGGGGGCCGCCGAGTGCGCGGCCTGTCTGTCCGACCTGCGCCGGCTGCTCGTCGCCGACGGGCTGGGGGACGTGCGGCTGGTCGCCACCTCCGGGCGCACCGGCGCCGGGATCGCCGAGCTGCACGAGGTCCTGGCCGAGCGGGTCCAGGCCCGGCAGGCCGCGGTGGCCCGGTTGTCCGCCGACGTGGCCCGAGCCGCCCGGCGACTGGCCGCGGACGGCTGCGACGCCACCGCGTCCGCCGCCCCACCCACGGCCGTGCTGGCCGCTCCGGGGGTCACGCCCGCCGACCATGCCGACCTGATTCGGGTGCTGGCCACCGCCGCCGGCGTCGACACGGTGGTCCGCGCGGTCGAGCGGTCGCACCGGGCCGGCGGCGCGAAGCGGACCGGCTGGCCATTCATCCGGTGGGTAGGTCGGCTGCGTCCGGACCCGCTGCGCCGGCTGCACCTCGGTGGGCCACCGACGGAGGCGGTGCGCACCTCGCTGCCGCCGGCATCGCCAGCCCAGCGGGCGGAGGTGGCCAACGTCGTACGCAGCGTCGCCGACCGCTCCGCGGACGGGTTGCCGGCGGTGTGGTCCCGGCGGGTCCGCCAGGTCGCGGCCGGGGCGGACGCCGAGCTGCCGGACCGGCTCGACCGGGCGGTCGCCGGCACCGAGGTTCGCCCGGGGCCGACGCCGCGCTGGTGGGGCGCGGTGGGTGCGCTGCAGACGGTACTCGCGCTGACCATCGTCCTCGGCGCGCTGTGGCTGCTGGCCCTGTTCGCGCTGGACTACCTGCGGTTGCCGCAGCTCCCGCTCCCCCACCTCGGCCGGGTACCACTGCCGACAGTGCTCCTGGTCGGCGGGGCGGTGGCCGGCCTGCTCCTGGCGCTGTTGGCTCGGATCGCGAACGGCGCCGGCGCCCGCCGCCGGGCCGCCCGCGCCCGCCGCAACCTGACCGAGCGGGTCGCCGCGGTCGCTGACGACGCCGTGGTGGCTCCGCTGGAGGCCGAACTGTCGGCCCGGACCGAGCTCTGCGCTGCGCTCGCGGTTGCCGGCGCCGACCCGCCCCGGTGAGTCCCCGCCGTTCGCGCCCGCCTACCGGTCGGCCAGCCAACGGCGATAGCGACGACGGCTGGCCCCCCGCCATACCGAGCTGAACTCCGTCAGCGACGTGTGCGCGGCACACCACTCCCGCCCGGCCAGCAGGCCGTAGGTGTAGGCGTTCTCGTTGGCCGCGTTGGCGTGCACCGCGAGCGTGCGCAGCAACTCGCGGGCGATCACCGAGTCCTGGTGCTCCCCGAGCGCATCCTGGACGGCGGCGACCCGAGTGGCCAGCTCGGCGGCGGCCGATCCGTACGCCGGGATACAGGCCTCGGCGGCGTACCGGGTCCGCTTGGCCGCCTTGCGCGCGCGGTGGTAAAGCTCGTCGTGCTGGGGGTCGGCGGCCACCGCCGCCTGCACCCGGCGGGCCAGCGAGCGCCAGGACCGGCGCACCAGCGCTCGCAGCACCGCATCCGCCGGCTCGGCCGCCGCGGCCGTCGTGGGCACCTGGGCCGCGAAGCCCACCAGGCTGTCCACCAGGGCGCGGTAGCGCTCGCCGCGCAGCGCGGTCAGGGCGGCCTCCCGGGCGCGCAGCAGACCGCCGTACAACTCGGCGTCGAACCGGGCGGACACCGGCCCCAACGCCTGCTCGACCGGCAGCACGGCCAGCTCGCCGCGCAGGCGGTCCAGCATCACCTCGCGGTCGCGGGGCTCGCCGAGGACATCCGCCAACCATGTGAGCTCACCTTCGAGCGGCTCCAGGACGGCAGCGTCCAGCAGCGAACCGAAGGTGCGCAGGGTGCTGCGCAGTCGGCGGACGGACACCCGCATCTTGTGCACGGAGTCCGGCTCGTCCCGGCGTACCAGCGGGTCGTAGGCCATGATCGCGCGGACGTGGGCGCGGACATCGGCCTCGACCAGGTCGCGGGCCGGGCCGGCATGGTCCACCCGGTCCAGCGGCCGGGGCACCTCCGGCGGCTGCTGCGCCTGGGCGCCGAGCGCGCGGACCAGCTTGGGCACCAGCGCGCGTGGCTCAGCGCCAGCGGCGGCCAGCACCTTGGCCACCTCGCGGGCCAGCCTCCGGTCGGTGCCGGCACCCAGCTCGAGCTCCAGCTCGCGAAAGCTCGTGCCCTGCACGACCGTGCCGTACGTCGTCTCCGCCCGGACCTCGTCGTCCATCAGCTCGGCCACCGGATCACCGGCGTCGTTGCGCAGCACCCGCACGGCGCGGGTCGTGCGCACCTCACCCACCGAGCGCAGCAGCTCGCCCCGCAGGTGCACCGCGACCAGGTCGGTCAGCGACTCCGGCACGACCAGGTCCTGACCCGTCTCGGCCGCGCCGAGCGGGGCGCCGATCTCGAACCGAACGTCGGCGTCCTTGGGGTCGGGCAGCTTGAGGTGCCACCCGGCATCGTCGCCGCCGGTCCGCCGGCGCAGGGTGATGCCGTCGCGGGCCAGCCGCAGGTCCGCCGTGTCGTAGTAGCTGGCGGTCAGCTCCACCGTGCGCGGCTCGTCGACCGCCGCGATGCCAGGGACCGCGGCGGCCAGCGGCGGCACGGTGAAGCTGCGCTCCACGGCGTACTTTGTCTCGATCTCGCGCGGCGCAGCCACCTCGGCCATCCCTTCAGATCTCCAGCTCGGTCAGCACGACCGGTACGGCGGACACCAGGCCGGCCAGCTCGCGAGCCGGGAAGCCCAGCCGGCCGAACCGGGCCGCCAGCCGCTCCCCAGTCCGACCAGGCGCATGATCACGTCCGCCCAGCTCTCCCCACCGGGGGGCGGTGGTAGAACTTGCCCCAGTGTGCCCGGGCCTCCGCCTGCTCCGGGTTCGCGAGTCCGGCCAGTTCTGTTCCGGCATGATCAGCTCCGTACCCACGAGCCTTCGCCCTACACGGCGGCGGGGTCGCGGTCGCGACGCAAGACAGCGACCCCAAGCCGGTCGACACGCCCCAAGCCGCCAGACAGCGACCCCGGGTCGCAAGACAACATCGGGCCGGTAGACCTAGCCTGGCACCTAGCGTGGCGGTGCCAACCGACCGGAGGGAAGTGCGTATGGCGCTCGGCAAGCGACTGTCTCTGATCTTCAAGGCGAAGGCGAGCAAGGCGCTTGACCGCGCCGAGGACCCGCGGGAGACGCTCGACTACTCCTATGAGAAGCAGCTGGAGCTGCTGCAGCAAACCCGACGGGGAGTGGCCGACGTGGCCACCTCCCGCAAGCGGCTGGAACTGCAGATGAACCAGCTGAAGTCCAACTCCGACAAGCTGGAACAGCAAGGCCGCGCGGCCCTCGCCGCCGATCGTGAGGACCTGGCCCGCGAGGCACTGTCCCGCCGCAGCGGGCTGCAGACTCAGCAGGCCGACCTGCAGACGCAGTATCAACAGCTACAGTCCCAGGAGCAGCAGCTGACCGTTGCGGTCCAGCGGTTGCAGGCCAAGATCGAGTCCTTCCGCACCCAGAAGGAGACGATCAAGGCGACGTACACCGCGGCGCAGGCCCAGACGAAGATTGGCGAGGCGTTCTCCGGCATCTCCGAGGAGATGAGCGACGTCGGCCTGGCCATGCAGCGGGCGCAGGACAAGACCGCGCAGATGCAGGCTCGCGCCGGCGCGATCGACGACCTGCTCGCCAGCGGAGCGTTGAGCGACGCCTCGCTGCCGGCCGGTCCCGGCGACGACATTCAGCGCCAGCTGGAGGCAATGTCCTCCGGGTCCGACGTCGACAGCGAGCTGGCCCGGCTCAAGGGTCAGCTCGCCCCGGCACCGGAGACCCGTGCCATCGAAGGTCCGGCGGGCCAGCAGGGAGCCAAGTCATGATCGTACGCATCATGCTCGAAGGGCAGTACGACGTGCCCGACACCCAGCTCGACACCCTCAACGAGCTCGACCGCGAGCTCGAGCACGCCGTGCACACCGGCGATGAGACCGAGTTCCGCACCGCGCTGCACCAGCTCCTGGGCCGCGTCCGGGAGGCGGGAACGCCGCTGGCCGACGACTCGTTGCAACCGTCAGAGATCGTGCTGCCGGCGGCGGACGCCAGCATTGACGACGTCCGTGAGCTGCTCGGCGAGGAAGGGCTCGTCCCCGGCTGACCGAGCGGTCAACAGGCGGTCTTCCAGCCATAGTGACGAAGGAGAACAACGAGGTGATCTACCGGTGAGTCGGCGAGGTCGGTTCGCCCCCGACGCCGGGCTGACCACCCGCATGGTCGTGGTCGTGTTCCTGCTTGGGTTGCTCTACGTCGCGGCCATCGCCGTGTTGGTCGCCTATGGCATCTCGGCGATCGTGGTCCTGGTCGTGGTCGGCGGCTTCTTCGCCTTCCAGTACTTCGCCAGCGACCGGCTCGCCCTGTTTGCCATGCACGGGCAGCTGGTGGACCCGGCGGAGGCACCCGAGCTGCACGGCGTCATCGACCGGATCTGCGCGTTGTCCGACACGCCCAAGCCCAAGGTCGCCATCGCCAACTCCGACGTCCCCAACGCCTTCGCCACCGGACGCAGCCCCAGTCGGGCGGTGGTTTGCGCCACCACCGGGCTGCTGCGTCGGTTGGAGCCAGAAGAGCTCGAGGGGGTGCTCGCCCATGAGCTGTCCCACGTGGCCCACCGCGATGTCGCGGTGATGACGGTGGCCGGCTTCCTCGGCGTACTCGCCGGGTTGATCACGCGTTTCACCTTGCAGGCGTCGATGTTCGGCGGGTTCGGCGGTGGTCGGGACCGCCGCGACGACCGGGACAACAGCACCGCCATCATCATGCTGGTGGTGCTGGTTTCCGCCGTGGTGTACGCCGTCAGCTTCCTGCTCATCCGAGCGCTCTCGCGCTACCGGGAGCTGGCGGCGGACCGCGGCGCTGCTCAGCTGACCGGTCGGCCGTCGGCGTTGGCCTCCGCCCTGGTCAAGGTCACCGGCGACATGTCGCGAGTGCCGACCCGCGACCTGCGGGCGGCCGAACCGTTCAACGCGTTCTTCTTCGCCCCCGCGCTGGCGCAGGGCATGAGCCTGTCGACGCTGTTCTCCACCCACCCCTCGTTGGAGCAGCGGCTGAACCAGCTCAGCCGGCTGTCTGCCGGCGCCAGCTGAGGCGGGGCGGTCGGCGATGGGGCTCTTCGACGCGCTGTTGGGGCGGACCAAGCCGGTGCCAGCCGACCTGGACGCGTTGTTCGCGCTGCCCACGGCCGCCATCACGCTGGAGGCGGCCGGCGGCCTGCGCCCGACCGGGATCGGGTCGGTGTGCGTCAAGGCCGCGGAGGGTGGTGACTTCCTGCGGGCGTACGCCGACGCGCAGGCGCTGCTGCGGCTGGACGAGACGGCCGAGGTGACCGAGTTCCGGGACTCCTTCGGCTACGCCTGGCTGACGTCAATGACGACGCCGGACCGGCTCGGCGACCTCGTCACCGCGTTGCACGGTGCCAACAGCACGTTTGCCGACGCCGGTTTCGGCCCGGCCCTGCTGTGTTCTACGGTCGGGTTCGCCGGCACCGTGGACGGCGTACCGCGTCGGGTGGCGCTGGTCTACCTCTACAAGCGCGGCGCGTTCTACCCGTTCGCCCCGGTCGGACCGCAGCGTCGGGACACCGCGTTCGAGCTGCAACTGCGGGCCAGCGTGGAAGGCGACCTCAAGATCGAGCCGGACCTGCAGCGCTGGTTCCCGGTCTGGGACGCCCCCGGGCTCTGACCCGCCGCTCGCCCGTACGTGAACACCCGCTCGATCCACCGGATTGTGCACGGGCGAGCAGGTGTCCGGCCGCCCGCGTGACCGGCTCGTGGAGCGAGGAGACCTCACAGCCTCGATCAACCGCGACAGCGACGGCTGCCGACCACCGCGCCACGCCTGAGCCAGCGCACCGGCCGGGACAGTAGGCGGGTGCAGGCGTTCGAGCGCACGCCGGGTGTCCGCGACACGCCGTCCGACCCTGCTCTACGCGCACCACGATCGCGGCAGCGCAGCATCGATGGTGATCGTGGTGCGGCTGGTGTCCGCGACACGCCGTCCGACCGAGCCCTGCGCGCACCACGATCGCGCCACCCGGGTGCTGGTGCTGACGACGTGCGGCCTGGACTCCTACGTCGTGGAAGCACTGCGGTCCGGCGCCAGCGGGTTCCTGCTCAAAGTCGCGCTGCCTTCCGATCTGCTGACCGCCATCCGGGTGGTCGCGGACGGTGACGCACTGCTCGACCCCAAGGTGACTCGGGGTTGATCCTGGTGAGTTCGCCTATTCAACTGTCGTGGGTTCTGCGCGGAGTCCAGCCTGATGGTGACCGTTGGTGGTCTCCGGCGGCGTAGCGGCTCCAGGTGCCTCCGGCCTGCGATGCCAGCTTGGCGGTGGTGACCGGGTGGTAGCCGAGGGCATCAGCGACGACGGGTGCGGGCATCTCCAAGACGTGCTGGCGGATCGCGGAGGCTCGGCCGGCGACGGTGGGGATGCCGAGGCCGTTGACCAGGGCCGCGAGCGACTCGGGGTGCATCGGCTGCCCGGCCCGGCGGCCGGGGAACAGCCAGCGTGAGTCGCGGTTCGTCGCGGTGTTCATGTTGTCTCGGTTCTCGATCCACTCGAGCAGGAGATCGGCGACGGGTCCGGGCACCGGGGACGGTGGCTCGCCGAGCCGGAGGAGGACATGGTCGCCGCCGCGGATCACGTCATCGATGGTCAGGCGGACGACACGGCTGAGCGGTTGTGCGTAGAGCAGGACGATGGCGGCCGCGACCCGGGGCCGGAGCGGCAGGTCGTGGCCGGTCAGCAGGCGGCCGAGCAGGCCCACGCGTTCGGGTTGCGGGAGCGATGTCGCTTGGCGGATCACCGCGGCGGGCAGCCGGAAACGCCTGGTGAGCTTGTTGGCCATGCACCACAGCAGGAAGGCCCGGAGAGTGTCGCGGCCGTGCTCGTTGTGCTCGATGTGCCAGGCGTCGATGTCGGCCTGTCGGCAGGTGGACAAGACGAGGCCGCGCTCGGAGAGCCATCGAAGGAAGGCCGCGGCGTGCTTGACCTGCTCGCCGGCATGGCGGCGACCGGCTGGGGTGATCGGTTTCTTCTCCGCGCGGGTGCGCAGGTGCGGCAGGACTTCCCAGGTGGCGAAGCGGCGCACGAGTTGGACGTGGTCCGGGTCGGTGATGTCGGCGAGGTGGCTGACCAGCCATCGTTCGAACGAGCAGATCTGCTTGTCGACGGTCGGCAGCACGCCGCAGGACATCAGCAGGTCCCGCAGGTGAGCGGCTGCTCGCCAGGGCTGCAGGGTGTGGAAGGCCTCGTGGGTCAGTGCTATCTCCCCGCGCCCGAGGCGCCGCAGTAGATCATCGGCGGAGCCGGTGCGGCCCTTGCGCGCGTAGAGCCAGGTCAGGCCGGACAGCGGGTTGTCCATCGCTAGCAGGGAGTCGGACAGCGAAACGAGTTCGGGCCGGATCCGGCCGGACCCGTCGTCCAGAACCTCGCCCAGCCGGTCGGCGAAGGTGCAGCGGGTGCAGAGCCGCCCACCGTGCAGCTTGTCCTCGAACCCGCATCGGGTGCAGGCGAACGACTGGCTGAAGCCGGCGCAGGTGGTGCAGATCGCGGCGCCGTCACTCGGGCGGCGACCCGGAAGCGCCCGTTCCTGACCGCAGCCGGGGCAGACCCCTCGAGTCCGCACTGCGCGGTCCGAGCAGGTCCGGCAGACGAATCCGTCCGGCCAGCTGCCGGCCTTGTGCCTGCGCCGGGCGCAGCGGCAGCACTCGGCCATGTACCAGCGTTCGTACTGCTCATCGCTCGCGTAGGGGCGGCTCACGCGTCGGGCAGGATGCGGGCCGGGCGGGGCCGCAGCTTCGCGACGTCCGCGGGCTGCGCGGGCCGGTCGCCGGTGGCGGTCTTGCGGACCCCGGCGTTCTCGGCGGTGGTGACCACCAGGTCGGCCGGCGTGCAGGACAGGATGTCGCAAAGTGCGGCCATGACCTGCAACGACATCCGCTCGGGGGTGCCGGAGACCAGGCGATGGACCTGGGAGGCGGACAGGTCGATGCCGCGCTCGCGGAGCAGCGGAACCAGTTCGGTGGCAGTGAAGACCCGGTGCTCGGCCATCACCTCGCGCAGCCGCCAGGTGTAGCCGACCTTGCGCTTCATGTTTCGCTCCCGCTCTGCGACTGCAGGGCGGCGGCGATGGTGGCGTCCAGGTGCCGTCGCAGGGTGCGGGTGCGGAAGTCCGAGGACACGCAGGTGTAGATCGAGGTGGTGCTGGCATGTTCGTGTCCGACCTGTTCCTGAACGAAGCGGGGATCCCAACCGTCCTCGATCAGGTGGGTGACATACGACCTTCGTAGCGAGTGCAAGTCCAGGCCGTCGTCCAGGCCCAGCGCCTGGCGGTAGGTGATGAAGCGGGAGTTGAGCCGCTGGCAGCCGATCCGCAGTCCGCGCTCCGACGGCCAGGCCGCCGGGTTGTCGTCGGTGCCGAACATGGGCCGGACCTCGGTGAACCACTCGTCCAGGATGTCGGAGGTCCAATCCCACACGGTGAGCACGCTTCGACGCTTGGGTGGTGAGCCCTTCTTGGCCTTGCCGAACCGGACCTGGCAGCGGCCGAACTCGCCGAACTCGGCGCCGTGCGGATTGCGGCCGAAGTCAGCAGCGTCCAGCATCCTCGTCTCGTTGCGCCGCAGGCCGTAGGCGTACGCGGTCTTGAACAAGGTGGCGTCGCGGAACGCGGGCAACCAGCCCTTGCGGCCGAAGGCCCGGATCCGGGCAACCTCGTCGTCGCAGTGCGCAAAGAAAGCGTGCAGCTCGGCCTTGGTGAACGCGCGCTTCTTCGGGTCCGACTCGTTGTCCTGGACGTGCACCGCGGTGTTCCACTCGTGCACGACCTGGACGGGGTGGGTCCCGAACCGCTGCTCGCAGGTCGCCGTCCACTCATAGATTGGGTCGGTGACGAAGTGACAGAAAGCGCGCACCGCCTCGGAGTAGGAGCGGATCGTCGAGCGCTTCAGATCGCGCAGCGAGCGTAGGTCACCCAGCCACTCATCGACCATCGCCGGCGTCCACTGCCACGGGTAGGTGCTCACGTAGGCGGCGAACGCCTTGACCGTGGTCTCCCGGCCCTCCACCGTCGTGCGGGCCAGGTTCCGCGCCAGCTGTTGGTTGGCGAACCCGATCAGCATCGCCGTGAAGACCTGTTCCTCCGGCCGCAGCAGCGCGACCCCGTCGACCAGATGCAGCCCCGCCGCGCCTGGCACCGACCCGTTGAACCCCACCGGTTCACCACCCTCCGCCGCTCGCATTGATTGCGAGAAAGTCGCATCCTATGCGAGTCGGCCGATGAACCGCCCGTCGCCCCGCCGCTCGGCCACAACCCAGCGCGCAGCCAGGTCCCACCGACCGCTATCGTCACCACCCACCAGACGGCCAGATTCCCTTGCCAGCCTGCCGATTGCCGCACTCAGCCGAGACGATGCGCATACCGTCGCGAGTTCGCATCGGATGCAATTGGCGGCAGAAGGAACAATGGAACAGTGGTTAGCGGTGAGAGTGATCTTGCTCGGCGGCCGTTGGCGCGTGACAGCATCGGTCTGATTCGCCTACACTCGGAGGTGCCTGTTGCGCTGAGCTTCAGGAAGTGAGCCCGGCAGCCATCCGGACGGTTGGTGAGCCGGGCTTCGCGCTGTCCTGGACCGTGTCAGACAGGTCACCGGAGAGGATCACTGCGGCAACGAGGAGGTAGCCGCGCTCCTTGGACTCGTCGACGAAGATGTGGCTGCTCACGCTTGGCGAGCCCGAGTGGCCGTCTTCGGCTCGCCAGCGCGTTGGACCGCGCGGTAGACGGTGGAGCGCGCGACGGAGAACAGCTCGGCGAGCTCGGCACTGGTGTGCTTGCCCGCTCGCCAGAGCTCGACGAGGTGCGCCTCCTGCGCGGGCTTGAGCTTGGGCTGCTTGCCGCGCAGCCGACCTTTGGCTTTGGCGACCCTCATACCCTCCCTCGTCCGCATCTTGATCAAGTCCGATTCGAACTCTGCGATCATCCCGAGGACGTTGAACAGCAGCCGCCCGACCGGATCGGTCGGGTCGTGCAGCGAGCCACCGATGTTGAGCTTCACGCCGGCCTCGGTCAGTTCCTCGACGATGTTGCGGGCATCGGTCAGCGACCGCGCGAGCCGGTCGAGCTTGGTGACCACGAGAGTGTCGCCCGATCGGCACGCCGCAAGGGCTTCGCGCAGGCCAGGACGGGCTCGAGTGGTGCCGGTCAGGCCGTGGTCGACATAGATCCGGTTCGGCTTCACCCCGAGCGCGGTCAGTGCGTTGCGCTGGGCGGTGAGGTCCTGGGCGTCGGTCGAGCAGCGGGCGTACCCAACGGGCATTCTGGCCACCTGGTGACTGTAGCGGTTAGGCTACCTTCACCGGGCTTTATTGCGGGCGGGTCTTCTGGGGATGATCCGCGTCGCCTGTGGATGCTGGCGGCACCGAGCGCGTGCGATCGCGGTCACGGTGTCCCGTAGGACGTTCGGCTTCCGGGACGACCGTGTCGCCTTGCGGAGACATGACACCCAGGGCCATTGTTGCGGGCAGGGGTGACGCGGTGTGACGTCCAGTCAGGAGCCGCAGGAGACAGCTGCCGATGGGAGCGGCAATTCCGGGCGCGTGTGGCTCAGTCCGTTGGAGCCCCCAGAGCAGACCCTGCTCGATGGCGCTGAGATCGGCGAGGCTCTGGCCTGCCTCGAGGCGCCGCGTCGACCGAGGGACAAGGGTCTGTCGATTTTGAGGCGATGCAGGCTTGGGGCGCGGATCGGGCCATCTGCGCTGGCGGTGCCCGACGTGCGCGGCCGGCAGAACCATCAGCGGCGAGGGGGCATCGGCACCAGCAAGGGGGCCTCTTCATGACACTCACCGACCTAAGCGCGATCCGAACAACAGACATCACGAAGACCTTCGCTGATCGAACTGCTGTTGACTCGTTGAACCTGTCCATCGAGGAGGGCGAGCTGTTCGCCCTGTTGGGGTTGAACGGGGCAGGGAAGACCACACTCATCAAGATGCTCTGCTGCCTGCTCACACCGACGAGTGGCGACGCCGTGCTACTCGGAGACAGCATCCTCACAGCCCCGAACGCGGTGAAGCAGAAGCTTAATGTCTCGCCACAAGAGACGGCGGTCGCCCCGAATCTCACTCTCAAGGAGAACCTCGAGCTGATTGCGGGAATCTACGGCAGCACACGCAATGAGGCTCGGTCACTGGCAGGCGAGATGTTGGAGAGTTTCGGGCTTGCTGAACGTGCTGGCGAGAAGGCCAAGACGCTGTCAGGTGGCATGCAACGCAGTTTGAGTATCGCGATGGCGCTCATCACCAACCCGAAGATTCTCTTCCTCGACGAACCGACGCTCGGCCTTGATGTCCGAGCAAGGCGGGGGCTGTGGAGAAAGATATCGGCGCTCAAAGGGAGCATCACCATCGTTCTGACCACGCACTACCTCGAAGAGGTGGAGGCCCTCGCGGACAGAGTCGGAATTCTGCACGAGGGCAGGATGCGGGCAGTCGGCACAATCGAAGAACTCAAGACTGAAACCGGCAGGGACTCGATCGAGGATGCCTTCTTGTCGCTCACCGAGCAGGGGCAATGACATGAGGGCAAGCTTCCTCGCCTCGCGCAACCTGAAAGAGATCGTCCGCGACCCGATCTCCATACTCCTCGGACTCGCGCTTCCCATCGCGATGCTTGCCCTCTTCACCCAGCTCGGCAGGCAAGTTCCGAACGCAGCGTTCCAGATCGACAACTTTGCGCCCGCCATGATCGTGTTCGGGTTCGCCTTCCTGACAATGTTCTCGGCCATGCTCCTGGCCAAGGACAAGGAGAGCTCCTTCTTGCTGAGGCTGTTCGCATCCCCACTTTCGTCGGTTGACTACATGACGAGCTACGCGGCGCCGATGATTCCGCTGGCACTCATGCAGTGCGTGGCGACCTTCGCCATCGCCTTCCTTCTTGGCATGCACATATCTGCAAGCGTGCTCCTGGCAACTGCTGTCCTGCTCCCGTCCGCAATCTTGGCGGTGGGCGTCGGTCTGCTGATGGGAACACTCCTGACCCAGAACCAGATCTCCGGAGTCGGCTCCATCTACATCGTCATCGTCTCAATCTTCGGTGGCGCCTGGATGGACCTAAACCTGCTCGGGGGAGTCCTTGCGTCCATCGCTCACGCGCTTCCTTTCTCCCATGGCCTGGAAGCTGCCAGGGCGGTGTTCTCCGGAGACCTCTCCTCGATCATCCCGCACCTCATCTGGGTCACGGCGTATGCCATGGTCGTCTTGGTACTTGCAGCCGTGGCGTTCAGAAGGAGGATGAGAGCGTAGGTTCCGCGCAAGCGGGCCAACACGGCTCCTAGACACGCAAAGCTCGGAGCATGTGGGGTGCCGTCCCGCCCCCGTTCTCACAGGGATAGCTTGCGGCTTTCCGTCTCGATAGACCGAGCCCGGAGGGATTCGAACCCCCAACCTCCTGATCCGAATCCCTGCGAGGGGTCTAGCCGGATTTACTGGGCGGCCCGAGGGGCCGACGGTTGAGTTTGAGCTTCATCGGTCAGGTTAGCGGGCTGACCGGCGAGCCAACCGACGCCGTTCAAGCCCCAGTGGATCATGCTGGCCGCCGACTCCGACCATGGGGTGAGCCTTACGACTCTCCCAATCGTGTCGTGCCTTAGCATGAGCTTCATGTCCCCGTCCCAACGCACTTCTTTGCGGCTGACCGCGTTCATCGGTGCAGTTGTGATCGGAACCGCTGCAGCCATTGTGTTGATTCACTGGATTACCGGTTCCTGGGCGGTCGGCGCTACGGCTGGCGTAATTGCGGGCGTGCTGTCCACGGCTATGTACCCTGTGTTTTTTCGGAAGGACTGATCACATACCTGGCCAATGGGCTGTCGGTTGCGCTCCCACCGCGTCATGAGCATCCCGAGTCATCCAAGGTCCTGACACCCAAGCATGAGTGTGCGTCCGGCAGACCTGCCCGTGTCCCAGTCAGCCATCGTCCGGTGGGACGTGGTCGTGGCACTCATCGACGGGACGGCGAGGATCGCACCAGGGCCGGCGGTGGGTGGGTGCCAGGCTGTCCGGCATGGCCGGATCGGATCCGAAAGCGGACCTGTACCGTTACCTGCAGGCCGCCCGCGAGGCCCTGCTTTGGAAGCTCGAAGGGCTCTCGGACTAAGACATCCGCCGCCCGCTGACCCCGACCGGCACCAACCTGTTGGGGCTGGTCAAACACGTTGCCAGCGTTGAGCTGGGCTACTTCGGCGATACCTTCCGACGGCCGTCCGGCGAGCCGCTGCCCTGGTTCGAGGACGACGCCGAACCCAACGCGGACATGTGGGCTAGGAGAGCGGAGCAAACCGTGGGAGGCGCGCGAGGCGTCTGGTGATGTCGCCCGACTGTGGCTTGGGGTTAGTGCCGGCGGTCGGGGTCGAGTGCCGCGGTGGC
>Ga0097691_1000300_pt1 | contig 45968 bp, 39 predicted proteins | sample NGESurdeep072012_8_FD_72858 | JGI IMG/M metagenome (GOLD analysis project Ga0097691, IMG submission 72858) | Arctic peat soil microbial communities from Barrow, Alaska - NGEE Surface sample 210-1 deep-072012 | ecosystem: Environmental > Terrestrial > Soil > Wetlands > Peat ... | reverse complement strand
GGCAGTCGGGTGCGCCGATCCCCCATTGTCGCCTCGCCGCTGAAAAAGCCGTCGCTACGATGCCGTGCGTCGGCTGCATCGCGAAGTCACGATTGATTGCGCTTGATTGCGGTTTCAGCGGAGGTCGATCACGGCAGCAGCGCCTCCGGCAAATCACCGAACGCATAGGTCCGCGGCCGGTTGCGCCGAAGAAAGCCGCCGATCTGCCAGCCAAACAGGGCGGCGAAGCCGACCAGAAACAACGCGCCGGCGAGTTCGCGGGTGGCGATGGCGCGAACCAGCAGCCCCGCGATCGCGATTGCCACCAGCGCGAGCAGCACGATGCCGGCGGCATAGGTTTTCGGCCCGATGCCGCCGATCAGCGCGGCCTTGCTCCCGGCCTTCGCCAACCGCTCATGCAACTGCGTGATGAAGGCGCGGTAATCCCGGTCCTGCGGCGTCATCAATGCGACGGTCTGCCAGCTGGTGGAGAGAACGGAAACGGTCTGGCGGTTGGCGCATTCGATATCGGCGCGAAAGCGGCGCGACTGCATCGACATCGGCCGGTACGACAACCGTATCGCCGTGATATCGGCATAGCGCCAGACGCCGGACTTGTCGCCGGCCTGCCATGACAGGCCTTCGTCGGTCAGTTCGAATTGATGCGCCGAGCCGATCAGCGACGCCTTGTAGGCGTAGCGCGTGGCGGGCGCGCCCTGCCCTGATATCGGTGGCTGGTCCTGCAGTGACCTTGGCAATCGGATAAATCCCCGTCACGGAAAAGCGCCGGCTTGCGCGCACCGCCGGCTTTACCTTACAAGCGGACCATGGCCGAGACGACCTATTTTCCGCGCCGCCTGATCTTAGCCGGCGCGATGATTTCCGGGGTGCTGCTGGCGCTCGCCATGCACATGCTGGGCGCGCGCTACGGCCTCGATCTCGGCGGCCTGTGGCGATCCGATACGCGCGAATTCATGCCGGCGGGCGCAGCCGTGGCGTGGTGGCTGATTGCCACGGTCGGCTTCTGCGGGGGCTATTTCACCGCAACCCTGATGGACAGCGCGGTCTCGGGGCAAATTCCGCCGCGGATGCGGCAGTTCCTGATCGCGGTCGGCGTGCTGGTGCTGGCGGGCGCGGGTCAGGCAGCCTCCGCGCCCAGCCCGATCCCGACCATATCAGGCGTGCTCGCCGGTCTCGCGGCGCTCTGCCTCGGCGCGGTGATGGCGTTCTGCGGCGCGCACTTTGCTTTGCGCAAGGCGTGAGACTTTTCCGGCCGGGTAAGATCGGGCTGGTCACGACAAGATGCAGCGACAACTATCCGGAAAGCCCCGGCACCCGCAAAGACGCCGCGCGGATGCTGGCCGCGCGGCGCCCTGTCACTTCGCCAGAAGGTCAGCTCGCGGCGCGAAGATTGACCTTCCTCTCCGCCAGCGTGGTCAGCTTCCTGTCGGTTGCCTTCTCCTCATCGAGTGTCTTCTGCAAAACACTGGCGCAATCGTTGCGGCCAAGCTGCTTCGCCCACGCGATCAGGCTGCCGTAGCGTGTGATCTCGTAGTGCTCGACGGCCTGGGCGGCGTTGATCAATGCCGCATCCAGCACCGATTTGTCCGCGACCTCGCCGGCGACCTCGTTGGCTTCCTTGATGATGCCGTCGATCGCCGGGCAGTCGACCGCCTTCACCTCGGCGCCATGCATCTGGAACACCTGCTCAAGGCGCTGCACGTGCGTTTTGGTTTCATCGAGATGGGTCAGAAAGCCCTGCTTGAGCTGCTTGTCTGTCGCCTTCTCGGCCATTTTCGGAAGCGCCTTCACAAGCTGCTTCTCGGCATAATAGATGTCCTGCAACTGGTGCACGAACAGGTCGTTCATGGTCTTGATGTCTTTGGTGAAGAGTCCCATTGCTCGGATCCTTTTTGTTTCGGGAACACACAGCGCGGCCGGTTCGTCGCCGGCACGCTGCTATGCTCGATTGCTGATACCCGCTAACCAGCTGATCGCGAGGTTGTTCCTGGCAGCGGCGAAAACCTCGAGGGGGAACATCGGAACATCGCGAAGGATGGAACCGCCGCGCCCGATACCAAGAGATACCAAGACTCGAATCTCGTGGGTAACGGCATATGTACGGCGTGTGACAACCGCGCCGATCAAAGGCCGAAGCTGGCGCTGTCAAGGACTGCACAACGAGACGTTTTTGCCCTATGGGTCTTCGCATATGGAGCGATTGGCCGCCGCTTCTCCATCGATCGCTTCAAAATGGCTTCCAACTTGTTGCCGCCCTGCCGGGAGGACGAATGCACGGACTGCTGACCACGCTTGGGCGTGGCTTCAAGAGACGGATCGGCTGGAAACGGCTCGGGATCGCGGCGAGCCTCCTCATTATCGCCTGCGCGATCACGACGCTGGTCCGTACCCTCAAGGGCGTCGATAACGGCGTGATCCTGATTGCGCTGACTGAATTACCGCCTGGCCACGTCGCGCTCGCCGCGCTGTGCGTGGTCGGCGCATTCTGTACGCTGACGTTCTATGATTTCTTCGCGCTGCGGACCCTCGGCAAGAAACACGTGCCCTACCGCATCGCGGCGCTGTCGAGCTTCACCAGCTATTCGATCGGCCACAATATCGGCGCCACCGTGTTCACCGGCGGCGCGATCCGTTTCCGGATCTATTCGGATTACGGACTGAACGCCATCGACGTCGCAAAGATCTGCTTTCTTTCGGGCCTGACCTTCTGGCTTGGCAATTTGTTCGTGCTCGGGTTCGGCATGGCGTGGCACCCCTGGGCCGCGTCCGCGATGGACCTGCTGCCGCCGGCCATGAACCGACTGATCGCGCTCGGCTGCCTCGCCGGCATTGCGACCTACTTCATCTGGCTCGTGATGGGCAAGAATCGGCGCGAGCTCGGGCAGAACGGCTGGAAAGTGGTGTTGCCCTCGGCGCTGTTGACGCTGCTGCAAATCCTGATCGGCGTGGTCGATCTCGGATTCTGCGCGATGGCGATGTATCTGCTGATGCCGGCGCAGCCGGGCATCGATTTTATTTCGCTGGCGGTGGTGTTCATTCTGGCCACCCTGCTCGGCTTCGCCAGTCATGCGCCGGGCAGCCTCGGCGTATTCGACGCCGCGATGCTGGTCGCCCTGCCTGAATTCGGCAGGGAACAGTTGCTGGCCACGCTGGTGGTGTTTCGGATCCTGTATTTCCTGATCCCCTTCGGCACCGCGATCAGCATCATGGGAACGCGCGAGCTCTGGCTCAACGTGGTGGTGCCCTGGCAGGAACGCCGCAGGCTGACCGAGGCTTGCCCGGCCTCCGCCGCCCTGCCGCGGCCGGTGAAGAGACGGCAGGCGCAGGGGTAAGAGCGAGGCTATCTGGACTCTTTTGGTTTTTGGGTCATCTCTCTTATTTCCGCCCCACCGGTAACGTCAAACGCGTCATGATCCGAATTCCCTTCCGTTCGATAGTCCTTGGAGCGCTGCTCGCGGGAGCGCTGGCGGCACTGCCGGCGCAGTGGGCAGCCGCACAGGCCGTCCCGGACGCCTCGATACAGACCACCCCCGACGCCCCGATGCAGATTTCGTGGGAGGTCCGCAACCGCTTCCGGCTGTTCCGCGAAGAGCGCGATTTCCTGCTCCACAGCGATAACGCGCGCGGCCGCAGCATTCTCGCCTCAGAGCAGGCGCTGGAACTGCAGAGTGACGGCCGCGGCTGGGCGCGCAATACGGTGAACCGCCTCTGTATCGATCTGTCGGGCCGCATCAGCGAGCCCTGCACCCGCGACAACGTCAAGGAAAGCTATCTGACGCCGGTGGATCATCCGGTCACCGTTCGGCTGACCGGCCAGGTTCCGGTTGGCGCTACCTGCGCGTGGTCGTTCGACGATGGCGAAGCTCCGCAGCAGTCCACCTTCGATTGCGCCGAACCGGTCAATCTGCGGGCACGCTATGGCCGCCCTACCGTCGCCACCGTCGAGGTCTCCAGCGGGCCCGATGCGCCGCAGCGTGTCGCTACCGAAATCATGGTGCGCGATCTTTTCATCGCCGGCCTCGGCGATAGCATCGCGTCGGGTGAAGGCAATCCGGACCGGCAGATCGCATTATCGGACGAGGGGTTTTGCTTCCGCTCCTATCTCGGGACGGCGAGTGCCCAATATTACCGTCCGAGCCGCGCCGGCTATAAAGGCGGGCGGGCCTGCGAAGCTCCTGATGCGCTGCAGGTGTGGCAGCGCCAGAGCGCGCTCTGGTTCAATTCCCCCTGCCATCGTTCGCTGTACAGCTACCAGACCCGCACCGCGCTGGCGCTCGCCGTGCAATATTCGCACATCGCGGTGACCTATCTGCCGCTCGCCTGCACGGGCGCCACCATCCCCGATGGGCTGTTCGGCACGCAGCGCGCGCGGGAATGCCCGCCGACCAAATCCGCGGCCGCCTGCAAGGGGACGGTCAGCGCGCAACTGGCCGAATTGCGCGAAGCCGTCACCGCCGCGAAGCGCAAGCTCGATCTGATCCTGCTGACGATCGGCGCCAATGACATCAATTTTTCGGGGCTGGTGGCTGACGTGATCGTGGACACCCCCACCGAGCGCGTGCTGTTCAGGCGCACCGGCGTCATCGGATCGGTGGACGATTCGCGGGCCGCGCAGGCGCGGGACCTGCCGCAAAGCTTCGGCAAGCTGAGAGAGGCGCTGAAGCCGCTGGTCGGCGACATGTCGCACGTCGTTTACGTGTCCTATGCCAACCCGACTCTGCTTGACGGCACGCCATGCCCCGGCGGGCGCGCCGGCTTCGATATTCATCCCTCGTTCAACGCGCAGCCGCAACGGCTCGGCAACGTCTCCGGCTATGTGCAGAACGAGTTCCTTCCGCAGTTGAAGGCGCTCGCGCTGTGCCAGTCGGGCGTGCTGTGCCGCGATCCCGGCGCAGACCGAATGACCTTCGTTGATGCCCATCAGGCCACATTCGCAGATCACGGCTTCTGCGCGCGCGCGGAAAGCGATCCGGAATTCGATCGGGAGTGTTTTTCGGCCAAGGGCGAAAGCTTCGATCCCGACATCGTCACTGCAGCCAACCAGCCGATGCTGTGCGGCCGCAGCGCCGGGGAATATCGCGCCTATCTTCCGCGCGCGCGCTGGATCCGCGACGCCAACGACAGTTACTTTGCGGCGATGACCTATCCGCAGGGGCTGCCATCTTCCAGTCAGCCCGCAGATATCCATGACGCGACCTGGGGTATTCTTTCCGCGGTTTATGGCGGCGCCGTGCACCCCACCGCCGAAGGTCACGCCGCGATGGCGGACGCGGCCTTACCCGCCGTCGCTTCGGTGCTTCAGCTCGATGCCGCGGTACCTCAGGTGACTCAGGAACCGGCGGCGCCCGCCGTGATGGCGCCGGACCCGCGTCAATGATGTTGCGCGGGGTACGCGGCTGACCGCGTCAGCGCGCGGGCGGGCCAGCCTTCTTCGCGCCTACAGGCGGTTTCATCGCCGCGGCCGGCGGCGGCAGGTATTTGGCTACGATGACGGGGTCGAGCGAAGCCATCGCCGTATCCGGCAACCGGAACCAGGTCTCATCCTTGCCGAACAGTTCGATACCGAAATAGCCGCGCATCGTGAGCGACTGACCGTCAGGGCTGACGCTCATCTTGGCTTTGTAGATTTTACCATCGCGCGGATCGAGAACGTTGCCGTTCTCATATTTCAATCCGTCGCGCTTCATATCCCTGATGAAGGACAGTCCGAGCATTGGCGCATTCTTGCGGTCGTCAGTGCATTTCGTGCAAATCTCGTTCGTATCATCACCAGGCCTTGGAAATGTTTTGGCGATCGCGCCCTCGAAGATCCCGTCGTGATCGACAACGAGGAACCACGCCACAGGCTTGCCGTCCTCGATCTTTTGCCATAGCCCCGCCGCGGACGGCTCGGCGGCCTGCCCCGGAAGCAGGGTAACGAGCAACATGACGAAGCCGGCCATGATCGGCAGCGCCAGTCGAAGCCTGGATGAAGCAGTCCACATCGTCATCACCTGATCAGCCCACGAGCGATGACGATAGACTACGGCGATTTCGCCTGTTGTTCCAGTGCCGCCTCCGGCTATCACGCGATCTTCAGGGAGGGCAGACGTCACAAATTTGCCGCAAGACAAGATGCCGCTGCGGCTCTCCGGCATGCGCAGCGCAGCCTGTTGGAACGGCATTTCCGGGTCGGGTCAGTTGACCCCGAGCTTCTTCTGCAGGCTCGACGACGACGTCGTGTACTGGAACACCAGCCGCTTGTCCGGATAGACATAACGGTACGCCTTCTGTGCCATCAGCGCGCCTTCGTGGAAGCCGCACAGGATGAGCTTTAGCTTGCCGGGATAGGTGTTGATGTCGCCGATGGCAAAGATTCCGGGCACGCTGGTCTCAAACGCTGAGGTCTCGACCGGCACCAAATTGTTCTCAAGCGCAATGCCCCAGTTCGCGACCGGCCCTAACTTCATGGTCAGACCGAAGAACGGCAGCATGGTATCGCACACGACTCTCGAAATCGCGTTGTCGTTGCCCTTGACCGCGGCGCCGGACAGCACGCCGCCCTCGCCTTCAAGTCCGGTGACCTGACCGATCTTCAAATCCATTTTCCCGGAAGCCACCAGCGCGCGCATCTGTTCGACGCTGTGGGGGGCGGCGCGGAAATCGTCACGCCGGTGCAGCAGCGTCACGCGCTTGGCGATCGGCTGCAGATTGAGCGTCCAGTCGAGCGCGGAGTCGCCGCCGCCGACGATCAGCAAATCCTTGTCGCGGAACTGCTCCATCTTGCGCACGGAGTAAAACACCGAGCTGCCTTCATAGGCCTCGATGCCCGGCACCGGCGGGCGCTTCGGCTGGAATGATCCGCCGCCGGCGGAGATGACAACCACCTTGCACTCGAACACCTGGCCGGCATCGGTGGTGACGCGAAAGCCGGGATCGCCGATTTTCTCGATCGTCTCCACCATTTCGTTGAGATGGAAGGTCGGATTGAACGGCTTGATCTGCTCCATCAGCGCGTCGGTCAGGCCATGGCCGGTGACGAACGGAACGCCCGGAATATCGTAGATCGGTTTTTCAGGGTAGAGCTCGGCGCACTGGCCGCCGATCTTGTCGAGAATGTCGACAAGATGCGCCTTCATATCGAGCAGGCCCAGTTCGAAAACGGCAAACAGTCCGCACGGGCCCGCGCCAATGATCAGCACATCGGTTTTGATCGCTTCGCTCATATCGCTTCTTTTCGGTTGAACCATGCCGGCAGGTCGGGACTTTTTGGCTGCGTCTGTCTAGCCAACGCGGCCGAATGAGGAAAGCCATAAATATGCCGTTGGGCGTCCCGGCAACCCCTTGCCGGAGTTGGATAACTGGGCTGTAACGGCATGAAGATCCGGAGATCAAGCTGTGAACGCACCTGTACGCCCCGCGGCAATCCCGCGCCTGGAAGATTTTCCCTACCGGCTGACGGACAATGTGCGTTATGCCGATCTCGACCCCAATCAGCACGTCAACAACGCGGTTTATGCGACCTATTTCGAAACCGGCCGCGTCACGCTCGTGAAAGACCGCAATTACGGATTGATGCCGCCGGGGCTGGGCTGGATGCTGGTGCGCCTCGACATCCATTTCCGCGCCGAATTGCGCTGGCCGGGCACCATCGAAATGGGGCTCGGCGTCGCGAAGTTCGGTCGAACCTCCGTGGCATTCGATCAGGTGGTGTTTTCGGAACGCAGATGCGTGGCATCGGCGCAATCGGTGATGGTGCTGATCGACGAGAGCACGCGCGAACCGGCGCCGCTGACAGAGGAGATCATCGGGAATTTCCAGCGCTGGCTTCGGCGCGGCATGGATGGAGCATAACGCGCGCGGCAATCGTGCAGCCGATAGCTGAATTCGCTGCGCGCTCGTTTAAGCCTGCCGCTCCGGCGTCCTCACCACGAGTCCGTCGAGCGCGTCGCTCACCTTGATCTGGCATGACAGCCGCGAATTCGGCCGCACGTCGAAGCCGAAATCCAGCATGTCCTCTTCCATCGGGGACGGAGGGCCGACCTTCTCGCGCCAGGCCTCGTCGACATAGACATGGCAGGTCGCACAGGCGCAGGCGCCGCCGCACTCGGCTTCGATGCCCGGCACCGCGTTGCGGATCGCCGCCTCCATCACGGTCGCGCCGTTTTCGACGTCAATGGTACGGGTTTCGCCGGTATGGTCGACAAAGTGAATCTTGGCCATGTTTGCTCGTGCTGCCGGATGAGGGAGGTCCGGGCAGTCCTATAACGGGTCGATCCGCTCCGCGCCAGCGGTCGGGGCGAAAACCTGCGGCGCTGTTTTGCAGGGCGTTTTGACTGGAGATCAGGACCGGCGCAGCATCGCGTCAACAGCCGCGCGCGCCCGCGCGATCATCTCATTGAGTTCGGCGAGCGCCTCGGTCGGATCGCCGCCGCTCCGTATGGCGGCTTCCAGACATTCGGCGGCATCGGCAACACCAAATGCGCCAAATCGCGCGTGCCGAACCCTTCAGCGTATGCGCCAGCGCACCCGCGTCCGCAGGAAGGGTGGCGAGCGTGCCGATCAGCCTGACCGCCTGGGCCGAAAACATCGCCAGCACCTCGCGCTCGAGGCTGGCATCGCCAAGCGTCATGCGGTGGAGGTGCTCGATATCGATCGGACCGTCGTCGGGAGCAAGCGGCGGCGATGGCATCCAGTCAATCCGTTCCAGATGAAGCGGCATGGCGATAACCCAAATTTCCCCGCTTAACCGATCCGGCAGCGAAGTTTTCGTCAGCCAATCATGGAAATGGTTAACGGAACGTTTTGTGTACCTGCCGCAAGTTCGCCTTGTTTCTGGCGAAGAGTCGCCCCAATCGGTGGACCCGAACCAAAATTCTATGGAACCTTAAGGCCTTACCGCATCGTGCTGTTAACGATGATTAAGATTGTATTAATCGCAGCCATTTCATTCGCATCGCCTAGCCAATAGGATGTTTCCGGATGTAGCGGGCAAGCCGCGCTTTCGCGCCGCCCAGGGCATGACAGCGGCTTCGAGCTTGCAAGGGGCGTTCGCGCAAGACTCTCCGGGATGCGTAAAAAGTAACACGAGGGCTCAGACTGAACATGGCGAACAATCCCAAGAAGGTCAAAGACCCTACCGAAGTCGCGCTTTCTGCCATTCAGGAAGCCTTGAACATCAGCGACGTGCCTGCGTCCGACAACGCGCGGAGTTCAGTGCGCAGCGATGTGACGCCGACAAACTCCTCTTCGACGTCGCCTTACAACGACGGCGCATTCGACACCCGGCCGAGCGCCGATCGGCCGATCTTTGAACCGATCGAGGAGCCGCGCTCAACCCGCCGCGCCGCCAACGACGACCGCGAAACCATCGGGCAGATTCTGCAGGCCATTCAGAAGGGCCGGCCCGCCCGCAACGTTTATACGCTTGCCACGCTGTTTGCCGGGGTGTGGATTCTCGGCGCCGCACTGCTGACCGTCAGCTTTCTCCCCTCGCTGCAGGCTGCCATTGGCCAGGGCAGCGGCGGCACTTTGGTGCTCGCTGGCCTCGCGGCCTTGTTCTTTGCGCCGGTGTTGCTGTTCTATTTCCTGGCCAGCCTGGCCTGGCGCGGCCAGGAATTGCGGATGATCGCGCAGTCGATGGCGCAGGTTGCGATCCGCTTTTCGGAGCCTGAGGGCGCAGCCAGCGACTCGATGGTAACCGTCGGCCAGGCGATCCGCCGCGAAGTCGCGGCCATGGGCGACGGCGTCGAACGCGCTATTGCGCGGGCCGGAGAACTCGAAACCCTGGTTGCCAATGAAGTCTCGGCGCTTGAACGCGCCTACACCGACAACGAGGTGCGAATCCGCGCCTTGCTGCAGGATATCGCCCATCAGCGCGACAATCTGGTCGGACAGGCCGAGCAGGTTCGCAGCGCCATCTCCGGCGTGCAGATCGACCTGCGCCACGATATCGCGCTGATCTCAGACGCGATCGCCTCCCGGGTCGATGAGGTTGCAAAGAGCATCACCGGCGCGCTGGAAGAACGCGGCGCCCACATCACCGGTGCGCTCAGCAATGCTGGCGACAACATGATCCTCGCGCTCGGCGAGCGCGGCGGCGACCTGCTCGACCGTCTCGAGGAAGCCAGCGCCGAAACCACGCGCGCCGTGCTCGACGCCAGTGAGCGCCTTACCACCAGCCTCAACTTCAAGACCGGGCACGTGCATGACGAGTTCGTCGACCTGGCCGACCGCGTCCACGAGATGCTGAACGAGCGGATCGACCGCATCACCAGCGAATTCGAGCAACGCTCCTCCACCATCGTCGACGGTATTTCCGACCGCACCGAACAGGTTCACGACTCGCTGAAGAATTCCAGCGACTCCCTGCTGCTGGAGCTCGAACTGCGCAGCGGCGATCTGGTGAACAAGATCGATGAAGCCGGCAACCGCCTCGCGACCCGTATCCTCACCTCCGGCGACAAGGCCAGCGATGCGCTGGACGTGACCGTGAACTCGCTGGTGGCCAAGGTCGTCAGCCAGACCGAGACCGCGCACGATACGCTCAGCCTGCAGATGAGCGCCTTCGACGAACTGGTGAAGAACCAGGGCGGCGAACTTGCGGAAAAATTCGCGCGCGACAGCGGCACGCTCGGCGCGCTCATTACCCGCCACATCTCGGAATTCGATCGCACCGTCAAAACCTTCGGCGGCGAGATCGTCGATCGCATGGGTCAGCGCACCCAGGATATCGCCGAAACCCTGAAAACCTACGTCGACACATTCGACACCCGCTTGACCTCGAACGGCGGCGAGATCACCGCCTCGCTGGACCAGCGTCTCGTGCAATTCGAGACCACGCTCGGAACCCGCGTGACCAATCTCGATACCTCGCTCGACAGCAAGATCAAATCCTTCGACGAGTCCGTCGACGGCCGTCTCAAATCACTCGAACAGACCTTCGATACGCGGGCGAAATCGGTAACCGAAACCATCGACAGCCGTCTTGGCTCGCTGGCATCCTCGCTGACCGATGGCGCCGCACAGGCGATCCACTCGATCGACTCGCGCCTCACCCTTCTCACTTCCACGCTGACCGACGGCGCCGCACAGACGATCGAAGCAGTCGACCGGCGCATTTCCAGTGTGACCGAAACCATCGATGGCCGCAGCGCCCAGCTGACCGACACCATCACGGCGCGGTTCCAGGAAATCCATCAGGGCATCGAAACCCGGGTCGGCGCGGTAGCCAATGATATCGATGTGCGTGTCGCGCAGTTCGAAGACCTTCTGGGTTCGCGCGTCGAAGCCGTGGCGGGTCGCATCGAGAGCAGCGGGCGGCAAGCCAGCGACGGTCTCATGGCACGCGCCGAGGAATTGTCGCTTGGAATCAAGTCCCACGTCGAGGATGCCGAACGCTCGCTGACGAACCTTGTGGTCAACACCAGCGAGACCATTCAGACCGGCGCGCGCGCCGCGCAACAGTCGCTGCTTTCGGTTTCTTCCGACGTCGGCGCCCAGCTGAAGCTGACCTCGGCGGAAGTCGAGCGCGCCCTCACCGCCGTCGGCACCGGTGCGGCGAACTCGATTTTGACCAGCGCCCGCGATGCGCAAGCCACCCTGGTGACGGTCTCCACCGATGCCGCTACCCAGATCAAATCGCTGTCCGCCGACGTCGAGCGAACGCTCTCGGCCGCCGGCACGGCAACCGCTAGTTCCATTGTTGCAGGCGCGCGTGAGGCGCAAACCACATTGGTCACGGCTTCCGCGGACGCGGCCAGCCAGGTCAAGTCGCTGGCAGCCGATGTCGAACGTTCGTTGTCGATCGCCGGGACTTCCACGGCCAATTCGATCGCCGCCGGCGCGCGCGAGGCTCAGGACACACTCGTAACCGCATCATCGGATGCGGCCAGCCACGTCAAGTCACTGGCGGCCGATGTCCAACATTCGTTGTCCATCGCCGGAACTTCCACCGCCGAATCGATCACCGCCGGCGCGCGTGAGGCTCAGAACACACTCGTCGCCGCATCATCAGATGCTGCCAATCACGTCAAGTCGCTTGCGGTCGATGTGGAACGTACGTTGACAGCGGTCGGAGCGGACACCGCCGCTTCAATTCTAGGCAGCGCGCGTGATGCGCAAAATTCGCTGACGGCGACGTCGGCCGACGCAGCCAGTCAGATCAAGGCGATCTCCGCGGATATCGAGCGGTCGCTCAGCGCGGTCACCGCCAATACCACGGACAATATCCAGACCAGTGCGCTCAATGCGCAGAGCGCTCTGGTGGCCGCATCCAACGAGGTCAGTTCCAAGGTCAAATCGACCTCGGCTGAAGTCGAACGCTCGGTTCTCGCCGCCAGCGGCGCTTTCGGCTCAACCATGACCGGCAAGACCGACGAGATTGTCACCTATGTCCAGCAGCAGACCGATCGCCTCGCGCAAATGATCGATGGCAAACGCGGGTCGCTGGTCGAGGCCATTGGCGCAAAGACCACCCAGCTCACGGTCGACATCGACCGCGTCACGTCGGATGCCCTGAAATCGATCGAAACCAGGGGACAGGTGTTCTCGCAGTCGATGATGAGCAACGGGTCCGACGTTGCGCGCACAATTACTTCCGCGGGCGAGCTGGCCACCGGCGCCGTCAACAAGTCGCTGAAAGAGCTCGAGCAGTCCTCCCGGGCGGCGATCGACCAGTCGCGTCAGGTATCGATCGCGGCAGTGACCGAGATGCAGGAAACCAGCAAGATCCTGCGAACCGACACGGTCGCCCTGTTCGAGCGGCTGCGCGAAGGCAACATCCTGCTGCAGGAAGTGCTGACCGGCGCGCACGACAATCTCAATTCGCTCGAGCGCGCCCTGGTGACACGCGTGGCCGACTTCGTGTCCGCCATGAACGACGTCACCTCGCGCAACGGCGTCGCTACCCAGACGCTGGAAGACCAGCTGACTGTCTTCAATGCGAAAACCTCCAAGGCGCTGGAGGATCTCGGCTCGCTTTCCAGCCAGTTCGAGCATCACGGCCAGGCCTTGGTCGAAGCCGCGGCGGTGGTCGAGCAAAGCAACCGCAACACCACCGCGTCCGTCGCCGAGCGCAAGTCGGCGCTTGAATCGCTGGTCACCACGATCGATTTGCGGACCACCGATCTCGATCAGCGGCTGTCGCGGTTCACCGGCCTGCTGGACGAATCGCTGGCGGCCGCGGAAGAACGCGCCCGCGATATCGCTCGCGTGGTGGCGGAGACCGCCGGAGCAGGTTCTGCCGCGATCAGCCGGCAGTTCGAGGCGGTTCGCGCATCGGCCGAAGAAGAACGCCGGCTGACCGTCGACGCGATGAGCGAAATCTATCAGCAGAGCACGCAAGAAGCCGACGCGATGTTCAAGCAGTCCGCGGACAAATTCGCCACCATGGTGGCGAGCATGAAGCAGATGGCTGCGGAAATGCAGCACGAGCTCGAAGCCACGCGCAACGAGCTTCGCCGCGGCGTGCTGGAAATGCCGCAGGAGGCCGCCGAAAGTACCGCGCAGATGCGCAAGGTCATTGTCGACCAGATCGAGGCGCTGGCCGAACTGAACCGGATCGTCGCCCATCACGGCCGCGGGCTCGATGTGGTGACCGCAGGCCGCTCCGGCGTGCAGCGCGAGGAAGAGCCGATGCTGGCAGCCTCCGCCGGCGGGCAATCACGATCGGCGCCGCAGCGCATGCGCGACGCCGGCAGCGCATCGACTTTGCCGCCGCCGGACTTGGGCATGCCGGCTTCGCGCCGCACCGAAGCGCCGCCGGTCAGCCCGGCGAGTTCCGACCAGGGGCGCGACGGCTGGCTTTCCGACCTCTTGAACCGCGCCGACACCGGGGGCGGCAACCGTGAGGTCCCGCGCGGCCGTCCGCCGCAGCAGGGAGCCGGAGGCAACCCGCTGGAGTCGCTGTCGCTCGACATCGGACGCCTGATGGACCGCAATCTCGCAGCCGAGATGTGGGATCGTTATCAGCGCGGCGAGAGCAAGGCTTTCTCCAAGCGGCTCTATACGCCGGCCGGCCAAAAGGCCTTCGATGAAGTCGCCCGCAAATATCGCGCCGACCGCAACTTCAAGCAGACCGTCGACCGCTACATCACCGAGTTCGAGCGATTGCTCGACGAGGTCGCGCGCGACGAACGCGGGCCTGCGGTGCTGCGCGGCCATCTCACCTCGGAAACCGGGCTGGTCTATACCCTGCTCGCGCACGCGGCGGGACGGCTCGGGTAAGGTTCAACCTGATCGTTAAATAAAAACGGAGGCAGCGATGCCTCCGTTTTTGTTTCGGGCGGGTAGCCGGAGCGATGATCGAACCGGTTCCTGGTTCAACGCATCGAGAATCCTACGGCTTCTTCTTCTCGCCGGTCGCCGCCGGGGCCGGCTTGGGCGTCTCCGCCGGCGCGCTGCTGTTGCCCGCGCCAAACAGCAGGCGCGTCGGGTTTCTGTCGAGATTGTTCACCGCGCGGCTGATATCGCCCAGCGTGCGGCGGCCATCGGACATCAAGGCGCCCGATCGCTTGTCGAAATCTTCCGCCAGTTCGCGGATCGATTTCACCGCCAGGAACAGTTCGCCGCCCTCCTTGCCGCCGGCCAGAGTATTCAGGCCGAGCATGAGGTTGTCGGCCTTGCCCATCACGCCGTCGACTTTCAGCATGACGTTGTCGATCTTCTCGGAATTGCGCGCCAGCGACGAGGTGAAGGTCTCGAGGTTTCGCAAGGAGTTTTTGACCGCCTCCTGATTGTCTGACACCACCTTGTTGATGTTCTGCAGCGTGCCGCGGATCGCCTCCGTGACGTCCTGCAGCGCGTTCGGATCGGCGGTCAGCGTGGGGACGCCATCCTCGTCCAGGGGAACCGGAGGCGCCGCCTCCTCGCCGCCCTTCAGCGATATCGCGGCGACCCCGGTCAGCCCCTGAAATTCGAGCCCTACCAGCGTGTCTTTCCGAATCGGGGCGTCGTTCCCGACCATGGCGAGTGCGACGACTCGACGCGGGTTGTCCAGCTTCACGGACATCACTTCTCCTATCCGGATACCGTTGAAATTGACGCTGCCGCCGTTGCGCAACCCGGATGCGGGACCTTCGAAAACGATGCGCAGCGGGCTGCGTGCCTTGGTGGTGTGGAGGCTCTGGAACCACAGCACAAAGCCGAAAGCCGCGGCAATCACCGCCAGCGTGAACGATCCGATCAGGACGAAGTTCGCCCGCGTTTCCATTCAATAACTCCAGTACCAACTAGCCCATGACAGCGCGGGCACGCTTGCCGTGGAAATACGCCCTCAACCAGGGATGCTGCGAGGCCTGCATGTCGGCCATCGATCCTGCGGCAATGATCTTACCGTTCCCTAAAACGGCAATACGGTCACAAGCGGTATAAAGGCTGTCCAGATCGTGGGTTACCATGAAAACGGTCAGGCCCAAAGTACGCTGCAGGGTCCGGACCAGTTCGTCAAAGTCGCCGGCGCCGATCGGGTCGAGGCCCGAGGTTGGTTCATCGAGAAAGACCAGTTCGGGATCGAGCGCCAGCGCCCGCGCCAACGCCACGCGCTTGATCATGCCGCCGGAGAGTTCGGAGGGAAAACGGTCGGCAACCTCAGGGCGCAATCCCACCATGCCGAGTTTGGCGATGGTAATTTCATCAAGCAATCTTTGCGAGAGGTTCAGATATTCGCGCACCGGGAACTGGATATTCTGACGCACGCTCAGCGAGGAAAACAATGCGCCCTGCTGGAACAGGATTCCCCAGCGACGCTCGACACCCCGTCGCACTCTTGCATCTGCTGCATCGAGATCGATCCCGAACACCTCGATACGTCCGCTGGTCTTGGGCACCAGCCCGATGATGGTGCGCGTCAGCACCGACTTGCCCGCGCCGGAAGGACCGACGAAGCCCAGAATTTCACCGCGCTTGACGTCGAGATTGAGCCCGTCAAGGACCTTCGTTGTGCCGAACTGCACCGAGATATCGCGCACCCGGATAATGGCGTCGGAAATTTCAGGCGGCATCGTCACATTCCAATCGAGGCGAAAAAGATCGCAAATACGCCATCCATGACGATGACGAAGAAAATCCCCTGCACCACCGAGGAGGTGGTGTGCTGTCCGAGCGATTCGGCGCTGCCCTCAACCGCGAGACCCTCCACGCAGGCGACGATCCCGATCACCGCCGCCATGACCGGCGCCTTGATGATGCCGACAATGAAGTGATCGATGGAAATCGCGTCGCGCAGCCGAAGCAGGAATGCTTCGGGATCGACACCACCGTAAAGCCACGCCACCAGCCCGCCGCCCCACAGCGCCATCATGGCGCCGAGAAAGGCCAGGATCGGCAGCGCAATGATCAGCGCCAGCATCCTCGGCAGAATCAGAACCTCGATCGGGTCGAAACCCATGGTACGCAGCGCGTCGATCTCCTCGCGCATTTTCATGGAACCTAGCTCGGCGGTGTAAGCGCTGCCCGAGCGGCCCGCCACCATGATCGCCACCAGCAGTACGCCGATTTCGCGCAGCACCAGCACGCCCAGCATGTCGACGACGAAGATATCCGCACCGAATTTGCGGAAATGAAAAATGCCCTGCTGGGAGATAATGCAGCCGATCAGAAAGGTGATGAGTGCAACGATCGGCACCGCGCGAAAGCATACCTGCTCGAGATGATGCACGGTCGAAGTCAGCCGGAAGCCCGACGGGTGAATCACAACTCTCCCGGCCGCGGCGAGGACGGCGCCGAGCATGTCGATCAGGCCGACGATCGTGGCGCCGTAGCCGGCCACGCTGCGGCCGAACTGATCCAAGATCCCCGTAATCGTCACCGGCGTGGTGTCGGGCGCGGGCGCTGATTTCACCCTGCGCACTTCGTCGACCAGACTTGAATAGTTGGCCGAAAGTCCGGCGATCTTCGCCTCGACGCCACCCTGGGTCAGGCTGCGGCGAAGCCGCTCGATCAGCCAGGCCCCGAAAGTATCGAGCTTGGAGACCTGCGACACATCGATGAAGATATTGGGCCGGCTTCCGGTCAGCTTTTCCGCGTCGGCAACAATCTGCTCAAGCACCGGCGCAAAGCGCGCGGTCCAGGAACCCGCGGCGCACAGCGCAAGTCCATTGCCCCGTGCAATTCGCTCCAATGTCGGGTCGCCGTTCACGATGCCAACTCCTGTGCCGATTCTCCGCTATTCATGGAACAGGAAAAATCCAACACGCCGCCGCTGCCTTGTAGAACACGTCCCTAACCAGCCATACTTGGTTGCGCCGGGCAACCCTGCGGTTCAGAAATTGCCAGATTTTAAAATGACTTCCAGCAAATCGCCAAAGCTTGCCGCCAGAATCGAACGCTGGCCGATCGCAGGCAGCTTCACCATTAGCCGCGGTGCCAAAACCGAGGCGGTGACGGTGGTGGCGGAGGTCAGCCATGGCGGCCATACTGGGCGCGGCGAATGCGTCCCCTATCCGCGCTATGGCGAGACCCCGGAAGCCACCCTGGCCGCCCTCCAGTCGATGCAGGAACCCGTAACGCGAGGGCTCGACAGACAGGCCCTGCAAGCCGCGATGCCTCCCGGGGCCGCCCGCAACGCGCTGGATTGCGCGCTGCTGGACCTCGAGGCCAAGGCCGGAGGTCGGCGTGTCTGGAGTCTGCTCGGACGTCCCGCCCCGCGGGCCTGCATCACCGCCTACACCATCTCGCTGGGATCGCCGGAGGCGATGGCGGCGGCGACCGCCAAGGCGGCGCACCGGCCGCTGCTCAAGATCAAGCTCGGCGGCAACGGCGACGGCGCCCGGATCGCGGCGGTGCGCAAGGCGGCTCCCGAATCCGAGCTCATCGTCGACGCCAACGAGGCCTGGACATCAGACAATCTCGAGCAAAATCTCGCGGAATGCGCCGAAGCCGGCGTTACCCTGGTCGAGCAGCCGCTTCCTGCCGGCCAGGACGAGGCGCTGGGGCGCATCCGCCGGCCGCTGGCGGTCTGTGCCGACGAAAGCGTGCACGATCGCGCCTCGCTGGATGGACTGCGGGAGCGCTACGATGCCGTCAACATCAAGCTCGACAAGACGGGCGGACTGACGGAGGCGCTTGTCATGGCCGACGCGGCGCACGCTCTGGGATTCGAAATCATGATCGGCTGCATGGTCGCGACCTCGCTGGCGATGGCGCCGGCGATGCTGCTCGCGCGTGAGGCCCGCTATGTCGATCTCGATGGCCCCTTGCTGCTGGCGCGCGACCGCGATGGCGGGCTGCGCTACGACGGCAGCCTGGTCTATCCGCCCGAGGCCGCACTTTGGGGCTGAACCGCCAGCCGGTGTCGCGCCAGCCAAATCACCAAAGCGCCAACCAGCGCCATCGCAGCCATGACGTAATAAACGCCCTGCCCATGCCGGGCATAGATCGCGCCGGACAAGATCGATGCACCGCTGGTGACGATGCCGCTACAGGCCGCGAGATAGCCCTGTCCCCTCGCCATCACATGGCCGGGCACATGACGCGTCAGCAATATCATGGTGCCGACCTGGGTCAGCCCAAAGGTCAGCCCGTGCGCCAGTTGGACCACTGATAGCACCGCCAGCGAAGGTTCCTGCGCCGTGATCAGCCAGCGCGCAACGGCGCTGAGCCCCCCGATCACCACCAGCACCGCCGGCGACAGCGTAAATCGCGGTGACAGCGCGAACACCACGATCTCGGCCAGCACCCCCAACACCCACAGCCCGGCAATCGTCAGCCCGCCGAGGCCAGATACCTGCCAGGTGATGGAGGCAAAGGTGTAGTAGGCGGCGTGGCTGCCCTGAATCAGTGCCGCCGCCACGATGATGGCGACAAAGCCGGGCTCGCGCAGCAAGGCGCTCGCGCCGTGCAGCGCCGCCGGGGCCGTCTTTGGATTGTCCAGAGGCTGAAGCCCAAGGCTGACGACGGCGCCGAGCCCTGCCACAGCGGCGATCACCCAGATCAGGTGCCGGGCGGCGATGACATCGACCAGCAGCCCGCAGGCCAGCGCGCCGACGACGAATGCCGCCGAGCCCCACAGCCGCAGCGGCCCGTAATTGAGACCGTACCGCGCCACGCCTCGCAACGCATAGGCGTCCGTCAGCGGCACCATCGGCGTCCACATGCAGGCGGTGACCACGAAGGCGAGGAATACCAGGAGCGGCTGATGCTGGGTTCCGACAACCGAAAACCCGAGTGCGGTCACAAGAGCCGTGACGATCATGGCGCCGCGCAGCGATTGACGCCTTTCGGCAAGGCCGGTCACCAACGGCAGGATCGAAAACCGCGTCACCGAAGGAACCGCGGTGATGATCCCGATCCATGACGCGTCGATCCCGACCGCCTTGAGCCACACCGGGAAGAACGGCAGATGGGCGCCCACCAGGCCGAACAGCGTACCGTAAAACAGCGCGAGCCTGGCCGCGAATCGCCTGGATGTCGCTTGAGATGCGATGGGGATTTGTGATTCGACTGGCATCAATTCAATTGCGATTCGCTTGATATCGTGATGATCGTTATCGTAACGCGCGATGATTTGCGCGATGAGTTTATCATGGCCGACGAAGCATTCGCCCTATCGCCGATCTCCGCGCGCGCAACGCAGCCGCGCGAGGAAGATTATGACGCGATCCGCGAAGCCTTCATGGAGACCTCGCGGGGCCGCTGGTTTCTCGGCGAGTATGCCAAGCGCAACCGCAATTCGGACACCCGCATGGTGCTCGACGCGGTGGCGCGGATCGAAGAAACCCTTGCCGCCCAGAAACAACCGGCCGCCGATAACGGGCTCGCGGAAGCGTTGATCGCCATCAGGCTTGCGGTCGATGAGGCCAGAGCCGCCGCGTCGGCGGCATTCGATAGCCTCGCTCTGGAGGAAAATCTGGCGCCGGTCCGCAAGGGCGCCCGGGTCATCAGAGAAATCGCCTGGCGGTGGCGGGAAATCGGCGCCGACGGCCGGATTTGCGATCTGCTCGATTCCCAGGTCAGTGCCATCGAAGGTGCTTGCGGACAAATCTCATCGAGTGGTTCGCGAACCGCGTTGAGCGCCGCATTCGATCTGATCGAGGGAAGGATCGAGGAGCTTGGCGACAGCGACACCGCGTCCCTGCGGGACGCTGAAGAAGCTCCGCCCCTGGCCCCATCAGATGAGATGCTTGCCGCCGCTCTTGCTGAGGTCCGGGCTGCGACCGCGACAATCGATGCCGAACCCGCGATCAGCACCCCGGCAATGCCGGCCGGGACGGCCGTTGCAACGGCTGAGGCAGTCGACGCGACAGCCGAAGCCGCTGATGTGATGGTTGAAGCCGTGGAGGTAACGGCCGAAGCCGTGGAGGTAACGGCTGAAGCCGTCGACGTGACAGCCGAAGCCGCCGATGTGACAGTTGAAGCCGTGGAGGTGATGGCCGAAGACGTAGAGGTAACGGCCGAAGCTGCCGATGCTTATGATGAGGCGGTGCTGGACATGGTAGCGCTTGAAATGGCCGCGCCGGACCCTGCCGATACCGATAATGATACGGATATTGACGAAATTCGCCTTGCAGAGTCGCCGTCCGCCGATCCCGAAATCGTCGCACAGCAGCCCGAGCCGATATTCGCGCCGACGCAGTCGCCGACGATTCAACCGGAGTTCAGCCGTCTCTTGAACCTTCTCTTGGCTCGACACTTATCGCCAACGGCATCGTGCGAAGGCCCAAGGCATCGGAGTCCGATCCGCTGGCGCCGATCCGGCGCATGAGCCAGGCCGAGAAGATCGCATTCTTCTCATGACTTCTCGATCAGCCGATTAGTCTCGCGTACAAATCCGCATCGACGTTGCCTCCCGACAGAACGATGACGACGTTCTTGCCGCGCGCATCGATGCGGCCGGCCAGAAGTGCGGCGAGGCCAACCGCGCCGCCCGGCTCGACCACGAGTTTCAGCTCCCGAAAGGCAAATCCGACCGCGATCCCTACTTCCGCATCGGAAGCGGTGATGCCCTGCGTGAGCAGCCGACTGTTGATGGCGAAAGTGATTTCGCCGGGGATCGACGCCATCAGCGCATCGCAGATGGTGCGGCCTTCGGCGCGATGCGGTTCGCGCTTTCCGGCGCGCAGCGAACGCGCATGATCGTCAAAGCCTTCCGGCTCGGCAGACATCAGCATGGCCTGCGGATAGCGCGCCTTGATCGCCGTTGCGACGCCCGCGATCAGGCCGCCGCCCGACGCCGGCGCCACCACGATATCCGGCGTCAAGCCAAGCGCGGCCATGTCCTCCGCGATTTCCCGCCCCACGGTGCCCTGACCTGCGATTACCATCGGATCGTCATAAGGCGGTACCAGCGTCGCGCCGCGTTTGCCGGCAATGTCGCGGGCGATGGCTTCGCGATCCTCGCGGGCGCGATCGTACAGCACGACCTCCGCGCCATAGCCCTTGGTGCGTTCGCGCTTGGAGAGCGGGGCGTCGGCGGGCATCACGATGGTGGCGTGCATGTTCAGGATTTGCGCCGCCGCCGCCACGCCCTGGGCGTGGTTGCCGGACGAAAACGCGACCACGCCGCCGCCGCGCGCAGCTAACGGGATCGACGACAGCTTGTTGAAGGCGCCGCGAAACTTGAACGATCCGGTCCGCTGCAGCATTTCCGGTTTCAGAAAAACCTTGGTACCGATGCGTTCGTCGAGAACAGGCGATGACAACAGCGGCGTTCGCACGGCGAACGGTGCAAGCACGCGCGCAGCCGCATCGATATCCGCAGAACTGACCGGCAGAATTGAAGATGGTTCCGTCATGCGCGACTTGTATCGCGTACCCCAACATGCGGGCAAGGTACTTGACTCGGATCAGGCGACGAAACGCGGGCGCTTCGCTGCAAATTGCACCGCATCGCTTTCCGGATCGACGTTGCGGACGCCGGTTATGTTTTCGATGAAGGCGCGAGCCGAAGCTTCCCAGGTATGTCTTGCGGCAAACTCGAGGCAGGCTTGCGGCGAAATTGTCAGAGCGGACAGGCACGCCAGTCGCAAATCGTCGTTCAACGCGCCGACCGGCGCCGTACCGATCACGTCGCGCGGCCCGGTCACGGGAAATGCCGCAACCGGTAGGCCGCTGGCGAGGGCCTCCAGAAGCACCAGTCCAAAGGTGTCGGTCTTGCTCGGAAACACGAAGACGTCGGCGGCGGCATAGGCCTGCGCCAATGCATCGCCCTGCCGCGCGCCGAGAAACACGGCCTGCGGATATTTCCGGGCCAACGTCGCTCGCGCCGGTCCGTCGCCGACGATCAGCTTGGTGCCGGGCAGATCGAGGTCGAGAAACGCCTCGAGATTCTTTTCGACCGCAACGCGGCCGACGCAGAGAAAAACCGGGCGTGGCAGGCCAAGGTCGACGGCGCGCGGATGAAAATGGCTGGCGTCAACGCCGCGCGGCCATAGCACAACGTTGCGAAAGCCGCGCGCGCGCAGTTCGCTTGCCAGCGCCGGCGTCGCTGCCATCACTGCCTGGCTGGGTCGGTGGAAGCGGCGCAACGCCGCCCAGATCCACGCCTCGGGAACGGGCAGGCGCGCGGAGATGTATTCCGGAAAGCGGGTATGAAAGCTCGTGGTGAACGGCAATCCCTGCTTTCGGCAATAACGCCGCACCAATAATCCGATCGGCCCCTCGGTTGCGATGTGAATGCTGTCGGGTCGCGCATCGGCGATCAGTTGCACGATTTTTGCCTGACGCGGCAACGCCAGGCGCAGATCCGGGTAGCTCGGCATCGCGAAGGTTCGGAACGACTGCGGGGTGAGAAAGCTGACCTCGACGCCAAACGCCCTTGCCGCTTCCGCCATCATGGTCAGTGTTCGCACTACCCCGTTAACCTGAGGATGCCACGCATCGGTCGCGACCAGAATACGCATCAGGCGGCACGCGCCGTTACCGAGGTGACGGGCGCCACCCGGCGCAGCGGATCGGTCCAGGTGATGATTTCAAACCGGCCGTCTTCGTGCTCCGCGAGCGCGGTGCAGCTTTCCACCCAGTCGCCGCAGTTCATATAGCTCCGAAGCCAATCTGGCCCGGGCGCTATTGAATGTGGTGCGCAATAAGGGAGCACAGCTGATACCATGTTCGTCGCGGATGGTGGCGTAATGGATATGGCCGCAGATCACCCCATCGGCGCCGTGACGCCGCGCCTCGGCGGCCAGCGTCTGTTCGAACGCGCCGATATAGTTCACGGCGTTCTTGACCTTCAGCTTCGCCCATTGCGACAGCGACCAATAGGGCACGCCGAACCAGCGCCGAAACAAATTGACGAGGCGATTCATCTGGATCGCGAAATCGTAGGCCTTGTCGCCGAGATGGGCGAGCCAGCGCGCGTTCTGCACCACGAGGTCGAAGATATCGCCGTGAATCACGAGATAGCGCCGTCCATCGATACCGACATGGAGGGTATTTTCCACGACGTCGATGCCGCCGAAATGGGTGCCGTAATAGTTTCTCAGGAATTCGTCATGATTGCCCGGCACATAGACGACCTTGGCGCCCTTACGCGCCTTGCGCAGCATTTTCTGCACGAAGTCGTTGTGCGATTGCGGCCAGTACCAGTTGGATTGCAGCGCCCAGCCGTCGACGATATCGCCGACGAGATAGATGGTTTCGGCGTCATGGCTGCGGAGAAAGTCCAGCAATCGTTCGGCTTGCGAGCCGCGGGCTCCGAGGTGGACATCGGAGATAAACAAAGTGCGAAAGCGTCGTTGCGGACACTCTTCACTCATGGCGTAATTCCCATGCCCGAGCAGCTAACAGAATCCCGTGACAGCGTGATGACGATTCACGCCGCAGCTGGAACCGCTCGCTCGAAACAGACCAGCGTATAGATCCCGAACGGCGCCACCTTCCGCCGCTCCACGAGGTTGGCGTCCCTGTTGGCCTGAGCCCATGCCTGCAACCGCGCGAACGGAAATTCGGGCCGCAGGCCCAGCGCCCGGGTGCGCTGCGCGGCCCATCGCTCGACCGCGGCGGCGACGCCTGTTTCCGAATAGAGATGATTGACCAGGATGATCCGCCCGCCGGGCTTCACCACGCGGTGGCATTCGGAAAGCACCTGTTCGGGATTGGCCACCAAGGTGATGACAAACTGCGCCACCACGCAATCGAATGTGGCGTCGGCGAATCTAAGCTGGTGGGCGTCCATCAGCAGCACGTCCTTGACGAAGGGGTAGCGTCCGCTCGCCATCTTCGCGCGCGCCTTCGCCAGCATTGCCGCGCTGAGATCGATGCCGGTGATTTCGGTGGTCAAATCGTAATCGTCAAATGACAGACCGGTGCCGACACCAACTTCGAGAATCTTGCCGCCGACCGCGCGCGCCGCCGCCGCAGCGGCCCGGCGGCCCTTGACCATGACCGGCCCGCACACCGCGTCATAGATCGGCGCCCACCGCGCATAGGCGGTTTCGACGAGACTGCGGTCGAGGTCGGGGCTTTTCATGCGGCGTCCGGCAAGAGGGCAGACCGAATCAATCGTCTGTATACTTGATGGCAAATAACAGTGCTGTACGACAACTGAGCGACAGCCTCAGCACGTCGTCCCGGCGAACACCGGCATGACGATGTGGGTTGCGTGGAAACACGACTTCGCGATCTCGCCGCACAATCCACGCGAGTTTTGCTCTCGAACATCCCACCCTCCGATTAGAGGGCGCAGGGAATGCCGGGCGCCCGATGCGCCCGCAGCCGCGCGTGTAGTGTAGAAAACACGCGCGTTGGTCACCACGGTCACACCGGAATCACCCGGCATTCCCCGCGCAATGGTTTTAACGGTTTCCTTCGTGCTCTCCCCGGTGACCGGGCTTGTTTGCCACCGTCATCGGCGGAATGGCTTCCGCCAACTTGACACCAGCGTCGGGGCGTCAGGACCACACGACTTCGCCGTCCGCACCAGCATCGCTCGTCCAGCGCGCTGCCGCGTCCACCGCATCCCCTGCCCAACGTTTGTGACGATCGCGAAACGCCCCTCTGTGGGCGGGGACGTCGATGGATATAAAGTTGATTTGGGTCGGGCGCGAAATGGAATCTTTTTGCGGGAAGGGCTGGACAGACTAATGGGTGATTTGCCCGTCGGGCAAATCACTTGCAAACAGCAGCGCGGTGCGACGGCGGAGCAAGCGGATTCTTAACCCCACGCCCCGAGAATCCACTGCCCCGATGACCGACGACGAAAGACCCTGACCCTCTGCCCAGTCAGGTGTCCCGCCCATGCGCTGGGCTAGCTCAATAGACGCGGCGATGCCGCCGCTCTCGTCGTCCCGGTGATGCTTTTGCGCCCGCGTAATATGGATTGATGATGCACTGTGCGGCGCGGCCCGATGCTGACATGTTGCACTGTGCCAGCGAGGTATAGCCGCATTCGAAGTAATAGTCGTTCCAGCCTTGGTAGACTTGCAGGCAGACCGGATACTTCGGATCATAAGTCTGGGCGCGAGCCGACGGCGCTGCTGAAGCCGTCGCCATCGTCAAAATCGCCAAAGCCAGAATGCGCATCAGAATCTCCCTCGAGATTGGCACCATACGGCCTCCACCGCACGCAAAGAACGCCGTCGGCTTCGAACCGTTCCTTTGGAGCAAAGAAAGCGCAGCCCCGCCGTGGAGGCTAAGTTACAGCCGCCGCCGAGATCGGGCACCAGAAAAACGGTGTTGAGGCGTCTTGCTGAACCAGTGCGGCCGGTGGTTATGAATCCCCGCGCCCCGTGCGCAATTGCGCACTAGGCGGGGACGACGAGAGGATGATCCTAATAAAACCCGTGAAAATGATGGATCGGGCCATGGCCGTGGCCGACGCCGAGCCGATCGGCCGCCGCGATCGCGGCGCTGACCCAGGCCTTGGCCTTGCGGACCGCGGTTTCCATGTCTTCGCCCTTGGCAAGGCCCGCGGCGATGGCGGACGATAGCGAGCAGCCGGTGCCGTGGGTATTCTTCGTCGCGATGCGCGGCGCGGCCAGCGCGATGACGCCGTTGCCACTGACGAGATAGTCGATACTCTCAGTGCCCTGCCCGTGCCCGCCCTTGATCAGCACCGCGGGACAACCCATCGCCAATAGCCGTCTACCCTGGCTCTCGATGGCCGCTTCGCTCGTAGCGACCGGCTCGTCCAGCAAGGCGGCTGCTTCCGGCAGGTTCGGCGTGATCAGCGAGGCCCGCGGAATGAGTCTGGTCCGCAGCGCCTCAACGGCGTCCGCCGCCAGCAGCCGATCCCCTGAGGTCGCTACCATCACCGGATCGAGCACGATATGTTTTGGCGACCACCGCTCAATCGCTTTGACGATGGCATCGATGGTCGCAAGCTGCGCCACCATCCCGATCTTGACGGCCTTGACGTCGAGATCGCCCAGAACAGCGTCTATTTGCGCGGTCACGAAATCAGCGGGCACCTGATGAATACCGCTCACGCCACTTGTGTTCTGCGCGGTCAGGGCCGTGATGACCGACGCGCCGTAGACGCCGAGCGCAGCAAACGTCTTCAGGTCCGCCTGGATACCGGCGCCGCCTGACGAATCCGAGCCGGCGATGGTGAGCGCGATGGGCATCGTCATCGTTCTGCTCGCGGGAATTTCAGCCATCCAGGGCGGGTCATGGGTTGTCCTAGCGCGATCGGATATTGCCAGCAAGTTAGCTTGCCATCGTCCCTCGAATTTGGCCTATTGGGCCGGGTGTGACGCCTTCGGAGATGACAGCGATGGTTCCCTTCTTCGTCCAGTTCAAATGCAAACTCGGCCAGTCCTATGCCGTCGCCAACGCGCTCGCCGAGGCCGAGATCGCCTCGGAGATCTATTCCACCGCCGGCGACTACGATTTGCTGGTAAAGTTCTACGTCGACAACGACACCGACATCGGCCATTTCATCAACGAGAAGGTACAGGTTATTCCGGGCATCCAGGACACCCATACCATTATCACCTTCAAGGCGTTCGGCACCGGCTAGGGCGCGGAGTCACAAGCGTTGGGTCAAAACCTCGCCCGGGCGCGCTGGCGCGCAGCGCTGCGCCGCCCTTGAAACTGGAGTGCTGATCCTGCAGCCTGAAGTGACAGTCACATTTGGCCAGCTGAAAGCGTTCATTCGTGAAGCGCTGGCGAAGCTGGGGCTGCCGGATTCAGACGCGATGACTGTCGCCGCGTTGATGGCGGAAGCAGACCTGCAGGGATCGGACGGGCACGGCGTGACCCGGCTGCCGCAGTATGCCCGCCGCATCAAAGCGGGCGGCTTCAACGTTCGGCCAAACATCCGGGTGGTGCGTGAGCAGGTCAACACGGCTCTGTTGAATGGCGACAATGGTATGGGTCACCTCGTCATGAAGCGCACGGCCGAGATCGCTATCGAAAAAGCGCGCACCACCGGCATTGCATGGGTCAATGCGCAATTCAGCAACCATGCCGGCCCCGCGTCGCTTTACGCGACCATGCCGCTCGCTCACGATATGATCGGACTCTATTTCGCTGTCGGCAATGCCAACCATCTTCCGCCCTCGGGTGGCCTCGACATGCTGCTTTCGACCAATCCGATCGCGGCGGCGATTCCGGCCGGAGATGAGAAGCCCATCATCCTCGATATGGCCACGACGGTCGCAGCCTATGGAAAGGTGAAGACCAAAGCACTGCGCGGCGAGACCATGCCGGAGGGCTGGATGATCGATCGCCAGGGCAAGCCCTTGACCGATCCGAAACGCGCCGACGAAGGGATGCTTCTGCCGCTGGGCGGCATGGAGGCCGGCTACAAGGGCTATGGCCTTGCAATGATTATCGGCCTGCTCGCGGGCACGCTCGGCGGCGCGGCGATGGGCAGGGAGGTGATCGACTTCAATCATGATGACAGCAGCGTCACCAACACAGGGCAGGCTATCGCGGCCATCAACGTTGCCGCATTCGGCGATGTCGCCGTGTTCAAGGCGAGCGTCGATACCCTGGTGCGCGATTTTCGCAACAGCAACCGGATGCCCGGAGTGGATCGAATTTTTGTTCCCGGCGAGCGTAGCCAGGAGACGCGGGCGAGCCGGACACGCGATGGAATTCCGATCGCACCTGCGCTGAGGCGTGGACTGGACCAGGTCGCCGATGAACTCGGAATTGCGAAACTCGCATAGGCGGAAGGCGCCACCATCGGTCCGGATCTGATTTGCGGCAGGCAGGTCCAATCAGACGAGAAACACTCAGGCGGCGCGCTCCGCTGCGAGCGTCCCGGCAAATTGCGGATAGGTCTCCGCGAGCTCCATCGTTACGCGTCCGCGTAACAACCCGAGCGTAACGGCGTCGGGTTCGGCGGTTGTCGGGACAGACGCCGGTTCATCGTAGTCAAATCCCGTATTCGTTCTCACATCAGCTCTGGACACGCCGCGATGCACGCTCTTCAATTGGAAGCGTTTGCGATCCTTGTCAAAATCAAAAAGCGCCAGTCCGGTTAACAGTGCATAAGGGCCACCATTGCGTACGATGCCTTCGCTGGTGCCGGGCGCGCTGATGAAATCAACTTTCTCGACAAACACGCGAGGCGAATGTTCCTCGCGAAACAGGATCACGCGTGGCACAACATAATACAGGAATGCTGAACCGAAGGAACCCGGCCAGCGGATGTCGCTGTTCGGATAATCGCCGGTCCCAACCAGATTGATATTGGCCTGACCGTCGATCTGGCCGCCACCCAGAAAAAATGCGCCGACGCGGCCCTGGGCGGCGCAATCGAAAAGTTCAACAGCGCCGTTCGTGAAAAAATTGTGCTCGCGCGAGCCGAGTACAACGATGCGCACCCGCTCGAGCCCGCACACCTCGTTGCGCGCCCGCAGCAGCATTGCGCCAGCCGCGGGAATTGGCGACGAGGCTCCAACGGCGACAAAATGCACACCTGTGAGCAGATCCGCAACCGTCGCGATCAGGATTTCGCGTGGCGTCGCAGCCGCCACGCTCACGCGACCGCCTCAAGCCGCTGCGCGAAGCCGTCCATATAGGCGGCAAAACCCTCGGCCGATTTTGCCATGCGCGCGTAGCGCGCGACTTCTGCGTCATCAGCCGGGTATTCGCCCCACAGCCCGAGCGGCCACGCTCCGCGGTGCACCTGCGCGATAGCCGTTACATAGAGCGCGGGCAGGACGCCGGCGGCGGAATTCTCGTCTGCAAGCAGGGACGTTTCGCTGATGCGCTCCACCGTGACCAGTGTCGTTTTCGCGGCATAGGCCATGGTGGCGAGTTCAGCCTGACGCCCGATCCGGACGTTGCCAAAGCGGTCCGCCTCGGGCGCATGGAACAGTGCGACATCCGGCCGTATCGCAGGAACAACAACGATCGGGTCATCCGGCGCAAATGGATTGTCGATGATTTTCCAGTCGGGCCGGGCCTTCATCAGGTCGCTACCGATGATGCCACGAATAGGCAGAAACGGAACTCCCTTCTGGCCCGCTATGAGGCCAGCCAATAACGCCGGACAGGTGGCATCCATAAGCCTGAAGGCTCCGGTACGCACGCCATCAGAAAAACGCGGCGCTCCCCCCGCCTCGCCCAATGTCACGGCGCTGGTTTCGATCGACCCGATGAGACCTTCGCCAATCAGCATATCCGCCTGGATGCCGCTGATGGGTATGCAGACGAGGTGGAGACTTTTCGGGCCATTGGCAATGATTGCTGCCGTTGCAGCCATGGCGACGCCAGCATGATCGGTAGGAATAGCGAGCGACATGCCATCGCGTATCCCCGCGACCAGCGTTTCAAGAGAAACGATCTCTCCCACGGCATCCTCCTGCAGCGCTCCCGGGCTTTCCAGACTGTCATTCAGTTCGTGGGAGACGAACGGAAGACTACCCCTTAACGGCCGCGACTTCTACCTAAGCGGACCGCAGAGTTTCACGCTGACAACGGAGAATCGCGCCCTGGATCAGGACTTGTCGCCGGCCTTCGCCGCCTTCTTGGGCCGCGGCGGCCCCTCGACCGGCGGCAGCGATTTGAGATAGTCCGCAATTGCCTTGCGATCCTCAGGCTTCAATTGCGAGGTGTTCTTGATCACGCGCGCCATCGAGCCGCCGGCGCTGTCGCCCTCGGGCATTTCCCCGGTTTCGAGGAAATAGGCGATGTCCTTCTCGCTCCAATCGCTAAGTCCCTTTTGCGTGATGTTCGGCACCCAGCCCTCGCCTTCCGGATTTGGCGCACCCGCGAAGCGTTGCGCGGCGATGATGCCGCCGAGAAAGTTGCGAGGGCTGTGACACTCTGCGCAATGCCCGAGACTATTGACCAGATAGGCGCCGCGATTCCAGGTCGCTGAGTGCGCGGCGTCCGGCATCAAAGGCTTGCCATCCATAAACAGCAACTTCCAGATCCCGACATTGCGGCGGATATTGAATGGAAACGGCACGTCATGAGCGCGCACCTTGCCCGACACCGGCGCAAGCGTCTTCAGGTAGGCGAAGAGGTCGCGGACGTCTTCAAGCCTGGCATACTGGTAGGACGTATAGGGAAAAACCGGAAGGTAATGAGAGCCGGTTGGAGAAATTCCTTTGGTCACGGCACCAACGAATTCGGCCTCGGTCCATAGCCCGATACCATCGGCCGGATCGGGCGAGATATTCGGAGCGTAGAACGTCCCGAACGGCGACGGTACCGCAAGGCCGCCGCCGAGCCTGGTACGGTCGGGCTGGCCGGGCACCGCATGGCAGGAGGAACATCCTGCGGCGTTGAAGGTTGTCAGTCCGTTCGCAAGGCTTGGCGTATAGGCCGGCGCGGTGACCGCTGACAAGATCGGGGGAGCCGTCAACCACCAGAAAACACCCAGAGCAGCGACACCAGTCAGAACGGCGCCAAGGAAAATTCGTAGCGGCATTCACCGATCCGTCACTATCCACCTCGAACTAGCGGCTAGTATGGCTGTTATTCCAGCCATGCACTGCTGGAAAATTTAGGGGCGTTTAAGCCGGTTCCGGGAATAAAACCGGAATCCTCTTGTTTTGAAACTGGCACCATCACTTGATGCCAACAGGGAGAGAAACATGTCGAAAACCAAGACCATGCTTGCTACGCTCGCGCTGGGAGCAACAATTGCCCTCGCCGGACCCGCCTTCGCCGAGAAGATGAAAGCAACGCTGGACGGCAAATCCGAAGTGCCCGCCAACACCAGCGCCGGCAAGGGCACCGCCGACATCAACTACGATGCCGCCACCAAGAAGCTGACCTGGAAGCTGACCTATTCGGGGCTTTCCGGCCCCGCGACCGCCGCGCATTTCCACGGGCCGGCTGAAGCCGGCAAGAACGCCGGCGTCGCCGTCGCGATTCCGAACGCCGTCTCAAGCCCGGTCGAAGGCAGCGCCACGCTGACGGACGCCCAAGCGGCCGATCTGGCAGCGGGTAAGTACTACATCAACGTTCATACCGCAGCCAATCCGGGCGGCGAAATCCGCGGACAGGTTACGAAGTAATCTTTTGGAATCCCGCCCGTCCGGGCGGCGTTTCGAAAGGCCCAAGAGCGTAAAATCTCAAGACAAAGGGTGGATCGCCTGGCGGCGTCCACCCTTTGTTATTTTCGCCGTGCAGCGAATTTTTGGGATGAATTATTTGAGCTTCAGCCGGTAAGTCTCGTGACAATCGGTGCATTTGGCCTGGATCGAGTCGTAAGCGACCTTCAGGCTGGCGAGATCCTTGATCTTGCCCTTGACGTCCGCGATCGCCTTGGCGACGGGAGGTATCTTCGAGTCAAAATCGGCCTTGTTCTGCCAGATTTTCTGCGATGACCCGTAGTGCGCGTCCACCACATCTTCCTTGGGATTTGTCGCAAAGACGCTGGCGATCTTGGGCACGCTTTCTTCGAGCGCTGCGATGGCGGTATCGATCGCTGCCTGATCGTAGGGGATTTCGCCTTTCACGGTTTTCTGGATCACCCCGTACATGCTCTTCGCTTGTCCTCTCATCAAGTTATCCTGCTTTACGGCCAGGGCGACGATGTCAGGTTAACGCGGTTTTTGGCTTGATTTGGCTGGATGACATCTTTCGTTGGTTCGGCGGACCTGATTCTCTTGGCCTTTTCGATTCGGGAGGGGCCGATGGAGACGGAGACCTTTTCAACCAAGCCGCAGTTGCGCCTGTTGCTGGACCACTTGGCGGCGATCAAGGATACGCGGCAGTCTTGGAAAGTCGCCTATCCGCTGCGCGAGGTTCTGTTCCTGGTGGTATGCGGCACGATCGCGAGCAGCGACGACTATGACGATATCGTCGATTGGGGTGAGGCTCACCTGTCGTTCCTGCGGCGATTCTGTGAATTTCACTTCGGCATTCCGTGCGCCGATTGGCTGCGGACGGTCATGAACCGGATTGATCCGGATCTGTTTGCGGCCTGCTTTTCGTCGTGGGTGGCCGAATGCTGGCCGGACAAGCCCGACCTTGTGGCTATCGACGGCAAGACCTCGCGGCGCAGCCACGACCGCAAGCGGGGACAGAAGGCCCTGCATCTGGTCTCGGCGTTCGCCACCACCCGCCGACTGGTGCTGGGTCAACAGGCGACCGACGAAAAATCCAACGAAATCACCGCCATCCCGGCGCTGGTGGAGCGCATCAACCTCGCCGGCGCCCTGGTCTCCATCGATGCCATGGGATGCAATCCGAACATTGCTCAGAGCATCCTCGATGCCAAAGCCGACTACCTTCTGGCCGTGAAGGACAACCAGCCGACCCTTCATGCCGAAATCAACAGCTATTTCGATACCGCACCTTCCAACACGATCGAGCAGTCGCAGACCATCGACAAGGACCATGGCAGGCTGGAAATCCGAACCCACACGGTCTCCCACGAGGTCGACTGGATGACCCCCGAGCGCTCCCATCCGGGCGCATTCCGCTTCCCCAAGCTCACCACCATCGCAATGGTCGAGAGCCGGACGGAGCGCGGTGACAAGATCGAGACCGAACGGCGCTCCTACATCTCGTCCCGGATCCTTCGGGCCGACGCCTTCGCGGACGCCGTACGCAGCCACTGGGCCATCGAGAACAACCTTCACTGGACGCTCGACATGACCTTCAATGAGGACCAATCTCGACTGCGCGCTGGCCACGGCGCCAAAAACATGGCTGTCGTCCGTCACTTTGCCCTCAACCTGATACGCCAAGCCAGCGACAAGCGATCCATCAAGCGAAGGCGCAAGCGGGCCTCCTGGGATCCGCTGTACTTGCTCCAAATCCTCGGCCCGCTCTCAGCTGTTAACCTCGACTCGTTGCCCTGGCTTTACGGCTATCTCCTGCTGCGCCATCACAGCGCCGACCCCAAGCAACAAGGATCCCACAATAACAATCGTTCGTATCATCGGCCACCTCTCCGTCTGGCAAGCGTTTCCAAACGACGCCGCGAACTCGCTTGCGCGGGCCGCGGCCATCCATCAGTAGAACTCCGGGCGTGGCGTTTCATTCCCGCGTGCGGCAGATATCAGAGGCTATGCCGGCGCTGGTGCTCGCGGATCGCGATCCAGACCCGCTCGGCGGTTGCGGGCATGTCGATGTGATCGATTTTGTATTCACGCCATAGCCCGTCGATAATCGCGTTGACGACCGCCGGACAGGAGCCGATCGCGCCCGCCTCGCCCGCGCCCTTGACGCCCAGCGGATTGGTCTTGCAGGGGACGTTATGGGTCTCGAACACAAATGACGGACCATCGGCCGCGCGCGGCATCGCATAATCCATGAACGTGCCGGTGATGAGCTGGCCGTCCTTTGGGTCGTAGACCGCGTGCTCCATCAATGCCTGGCCTATCCCCTGCATCGCGCCGCCATGAACCTGGCCGGCGAGCAGCAGCGGATTCAGCGTCACCCCGAAATCGTCGACGATAACGTAGTTGACGATTTTGATGATGCCGGTGGCAGGATCGATTTCGACTTCGGCAAGGTGGGTCCCGTTCGGGAACGTGCCGTCGGCACTGGTGAACGTCGCGCTCGCGTTCAGCTTCGACGGATCGACGCCCGGGCGTTTCGCCAGATCGGCAAAGCTGACCGAGCGATCGGTGCCGGCGATCCGAACTTTCCCCTCGCTGATCTCCAAGTCGCCGGCACTGGTTTCCAGCGCTTCGGCCGCGATCTCGCGCAAATTCGTGCCAAGCTTGCGGGTCGCACGCTCGACACTGACGCCGCCTGTCGGAATTGAAGCCGACCCCCCGGTGCCGAGGCCGGTGGCAACCTGATCGGTGTCGCCCTGGAAGATGTGGACGCGCTCGGGCGCAAGCCCGAACTGCTCGGCGACCAGTTGCGCATAGGCGGTCTGGTGGCCCTGCCCGCTCGACTGGGTGCCGATCAGGATTGAAACGTCGCCATTGGGATCGAGCCGCACATTGGCGGTCTCCTCGCCCATCGTGCCGCAAACCTCGACATAGGTGGAGAGTCCGATGCCGCGCACGAGACCCTGCTTTTTCGCCGCCTTGGCGCGCCTGGGAAATTCCTTCCAGTTCGCAATTTCCATCGCGCGCTTCATATGCGCGGCAAAGTCGCCGGAATCGTAGATCTTGCCGGTGGCGGTCTTGTAGGGCATCGCGCGGGGCGTAATGAAGTTCTTGCGCCGGATCGCATCCGGCGTCATCCCGAGCTTGCGCGCCGCCGCATCGACGAGCCGCTCGAGTACGTAGGCGGCCTCCGGGCGGCCGGCGCCGCGATAGGCATCGACCGGCACCGTGTTGGTAAAGACTGTGCGAACGCGGCAGTGAAAGGCCTGGATATCGTAAAGGCCGGGCAGCATTCCGGCGCCGCCGTGCGGAATGTAAGGGCCAAATGTCGACAGATACGCGCCCATATCGCCCATCAGATCGACGTCCATCGCGAGGAACTTGCCGTCTTCGGCGAGCGCCATCCGCGCCGTGGTGACGTTGTCGCGGCCCTGCGCGTCGCCCGTGAAATGATCGGCGCGGTCGGCGGTCCACTTGACCGTCTTGCGCAGCTTGCGCGCGGCGACCGCGGCCAGCGCGTATTCGCGATAGGGAAACAGCTTGGTGCCGAACCCGCCGCCGACATCCGGACAGACTACCCGCATCTTTTCCACCGGGATCTTCAGGACGTTCTGGCACAGGATATCGCGCAGCCGATGGCTGCCCTGGCTGCCGATCGTCAGGGTGAGGTGGTCGCGCTTGGCGTCGTATTCGCAAACCACCGCGCGTGTTTCCATGAAGTTGGTGACGATGCGCGGATTGACGATCGAGACTTCGGCCACGGCATGCGCTTTTGCAAACGCCGCTTCGGTTACTTTCTTGTCGCCGATCGGCACGTCGAACAGCACGTTGCCAGGATGATTGAGCCAAACCTGCGGCGCCCCCTTCCTGACCGCATTGGCAACGCCGACCACCGCGGGCAGTGGCGTCCACTCGACTTCGATGGCCTCGATCGCATCGCGGGCCTGATCGACCGTTTGCGCGACAACGAAGGCAACGGCATCGCCGACATGGCGCACCACGCCGTGGGCGAGGATCGGATAGGGCGGGCCCGTGAACGGATCCACCTCCAGATTGAACAGGCAGGGAAGACCGCCGAGATCGCGGACGTCGTCGGCCGTCAGGATCGTGGCGACCCCGGGCAGGCCGCGGGCGCGGGTGGCGTTGATGGTGAATTTCGCGTGCGCATGAGGCGAGCGCAGCACCAGGGCATGCAGCGAAGCCTGCGGCGCGTGGTCATCGGTGTAGCGGCCCTTGCCGCGAATGAGCGCATCGTCTTCCTTGCGAAGCACGCTTTGACCGACGCCAAATTTGATGGGAGCCATCGTATCTCCGGTTTCTGGTAGTGATTTCTGGCCATATATTGCAGCGGATCGCAAGGCAGCGCAAAGGATTTAGCTCCGTACCAGCGACCTCAGCCAGCCCCTGCCAAACAGCAGCATGATCGATCCGGCATAGACCGTCGTACCGACGGCGATCAGCAACAAAAGCGCGGCCTCGTCACGCAACACACTCAGCTGGGAAAAATGCGATACCGCGAACCTCGCGGCAAACCAGAGCGCCGCCCCCAAGACGACAGCGGAAACGACAAATTTCGCCAGCGATTGCATCAAAGTCTTGTCGAGTTCGAGGTACCCTGCCCGCACCGCAAAGCCGAGCACCAGCAGCAGATTGATCCAGGCGCCGACGGCCGTCGCGAGCGCGAGGCCGACCTGGGCCAGCGACCCCACTAGCGCAATTTTCAGTGCGACATTGACGGCGACACCGATCAGCGCCGCCTTCACCGGCGTGGCGGTATTCTTGCGGGCATAAAAGGTCGCCACCGCGCTGCGGATCAGCACGAACGGGATCAGCCCGACCGCGTAGGCGGCAAGCGTGGCGCCGGCGACCGCGGCGTCAGCCTTCGAGAACGCGCCGCGCGCGAACATCGCCCGCATGATGACGTCGGGAACCGTCAGGAATGCGGCAATGAATGGCACCGAAAACAGCAGCGTAAAATCGAAAGCTCGCCGCTGCGACGCCGCCGCCCCCGCGTTATCGCCCGCGGTGATGCGCCGCGACATTTCCGGCAGCAATACCGTACCGATCGCGATGCCGATCACGCCGATCGGCAGCTGATTGAGCCGGTCGGCATAAAACAACGCGGAAAGCGCCCCGGCGGGCAAAAACGTCGCGATGATCGTGTCGGCAAACAACGCGACCTGTGTCCCCATCGAGCCAACCGTCGCGGGCCCGAGCGCCCGGAAGAACGCACGGACGTCCTCATCGAGCCGCAGCGGCGCGAAGCGTGGCAGGCCGCCGTGGCGGGCCAGATCGCCAGCGAGCAAAAAATACTGCAGGAACCCGGAGATCAAGACACCCCACGCCGCGGCGTGTCCGGCACTCGGGAAAAATGCCGCGAGCGCCAGCGTCATCATCATTGACAGGTTCAGAAAAATCGAGGCCGCCGCCGCGCTGGCGAAGCGATGCATCACGTTGAGCATGCCGCCATACAGCGTCACCAGCGTGATCAGCAGCAGATAAGGAAAGGTGATCCGCGTCAGCTCGATCGCAAGCCGCCGCTGCTCCGCGTCGTCGCTGAAGCCGGGCGCCAGAGCGCTCATGGCCTGAGGCATGAAAAGCCATGCGACCAATAGCAGAACCAGTTGCGAGAAAAACAGCAGGGTGAAGATACGATCGGCAAACAATCGCGCCGACCCCTCGCCACGTTCGCCATGGACATGCGCGTAGGCCGGCACGAACGCCGCGTTGAATGCGCCTTCCGCGAAAATCGCCCGGAAGTGATTGGGCAGGCGCAGCGCCACGAAAAACGCGTCGGCCATCGGCCCGGCGCCGAGAACCGCCGCGAGCACGATGGCGTTCGCGAAGCCAGTCAGCCTCGAAAGGAGCGTATAGCCGCCGACGGTGAAAATACGACCGAGCATCAGCCGCTTCTACAGCATGCGGCGGCGCTTCAAAACGGCGAAATCATGCCCCTAATGCGCCACGCACAGCCTTGATGACGCGCTCCTGCGTCGGCTCGTCGAGATAGGCATGCATCGGCAGGCTGATGACATCGTCGGAAAGCCTTTCGCTTGCCGGCAAGCCGCCGTCAGCGACCGGGAAATCCCGATAGGCGGTCTGCTGATGCATCGATTTTGGATAATAGATCGCGGTCGGAATGCCCTGCCCCTTCAGCGTGGCGGCGAAGCCGTCGCGACCGCTGCCCTTCGGCAGCCGAATGGTATATTGCGCCCAGACTGAGGTGCCGCTGCTGGCGACACGCGGAACGGTCACGATATTGCCGAGGCCCCGCCCATAGCGCTCCGCGACCCTGTTGCGCGCGGCGATTTCGTCCTCGAAGATTTTCAGTTTCTCGATCAGGATCGCGGCTTGCATGGTGTCGAGCCGGCCGGTGAGCCCAAGACGCACGTTGTCGTATTTGTCCGAGCCCTGGCCATGGACGCGGACGCTGCGCAGTGTCGCCGCGAGCTCGGCATCGTCGGTGAAAATCGCTCCGCCGTCGCCGAAGCAGCCGAGCGGCTTGGCGGGGAAAAAACTCGTGGCGGTGACGAGGCCGAAGGTGCCGAGACGGCGCCCTTTGTAGCTTGCGCCAAATGCCTGCGCGGCGTCGTCGAGCACGAACATGCCCTCGGCTTCCGCGATCGCGCCGATGGCGTCATGGTCGGCGCTTTGCCCGAACAGGTCGACCGGAATCACAGCCCTCGGCTTGAGGCCGAGCTTGATCGCGGTCGCGATACCGCGCTTCAGCGAATTTACGTCCATGTTGAATGTCGCTTCATCGACATCAACGAACACCGGCGTCGCGCCGGTCAGCGCCACCGCCTCGCCGGTCGCACAAAATGTAAACGACGGACAGAGCACCGCGTCGCCACGGCCGACGCCCTTGGCCATCAGCACCATCAGCAGCGCGTCGGTGCCGCTCGCACAGGTCACCACATGCCTTGCCCCGCAGAATGCCGCGAGCTGCGCCTCAAGCTGGGTCACTTCCGGACCGTTGATGAACTGGCAATGCGCAAGCACGCGGGAAACCGCCTCATCGAGGGATTTGCCGAGCCGACGACGCTGCGCGGCGAGGTCGATGAATGGTACGGGTTCTGAACGCAGGTGCGGGTTCATGGCGCCTTGCAAGGATTGAGGACGGGACATTAGCGCGCGGTCGCTATGCATTGAATCATCATCGCACTCTGGGTTCTTGCTTGAGCATGTTCAATTCGGAAGGCCAGTTGCCACTGTTCCGCACCCGCTCTAGCCGACAACGCGCCGCGGCCCCTCGCGGGCGGAAGAGGCTGCGCCGGGCTTGGCGGGAGTTTCCAAGCAGCGGATCGCGATTTCAAGACTGGCGACGCCTTCGTCGCCGGTCACCGCTGGCACCCCGCCGGAGCGCACGGCATGAAGGAATGCGATCAATTCGGCGCGCAGCGGCTCGTCATGGCCAACAGGCAGATGGCGCATCGAGTAGCTGCCGTCCGGCTTGAAGCCGAAGCACTCGGTGACCTGACGGGTGAGAAGATCGCCCATCACATATTTGCCGCGGGTGGCGACGGTAACGTTGCGCGCCTTGAAAGGCGTCAGCCAGTTGGTGTTGATATGCGCGAGCACGCCGGAGGCGGTGCGGAACTGCAGCAGTGCGATGTCTTCGCGCTCGGCGACCGCGCTGGAGAGCTGCGGCTGCACCTCCACGATATCCGACTCCGTGAACCAGCGGATCAGATCGATGTCGTGTACGGCGAGGTCAATCACCACACCGACGTTCGACATTCGCGGCGGGAACGGTCCCACGCGGGTGATTGCGATCGAAAGAATGTCCTCATCCTTGATCGCCTGCTTGATGGCGGCGACTGCCGGGTTGAACCGTTCAACATGACCCACCATCAGCGTCACGCTAGCGCGGCGGGCTGCATCGACGATCTCGCGGCCCTCCTCGACCGTGGACGCGATCGGCTTTTCTACGAGGACGTGAATGCCGCGCGCGATACTGGCCAGTGCGATCTCATGATGGAGATGGGTCGGCGCGGCAATGGTCACTGCGTCCACCCCTTTCGCGATCAACTCGTCCAGAGTTGCGAAGGTACGGCACCCAGCCAGTTCCGTGGCTCGCGCCCGATGCGCCGGCAGAGGGTCGACGACTCCGACCAGCGCTGTATCCGGCAGACCAGCCAGCACGCGGGCGTGGTTGCTGCCCATGACGCCGGCACCGATGACGCCGACACGAAGTGTGCGTCCCGCGCCCGGTTTGATGTCAGAAGCAGATCTTTCGAAATCCATATTGAGACCTTACGAGATGAAGTCGAAGCGCAACCTAACGTGGCGTGTGTCTACCTACCACGCCATCATCAGTGTGGCGAATGCGACCGCCCAGATCCTAAACACGTTTTGATTCAGAGAATTACATCGAAAGAGGGCGCCTGGCGCCTCGCGAATGATTACGCACTGCGAGATTATCTGCAGTAATGACAAAATCATCAGGAATCCACAGCCCGTATGCTGGCACCATAATTTCCCTGCTAACAGGGAAATTATCAGGGAATTTTCGCAAACCTGGCATCGTCGATATCGGCAACGACAGCATCCTTGTAGCAAATAATTGAAAGTAACCAAGCCGTTTGACAAGCGATTTTTGCCGAACGCGTTTGAACAGAGATTCGCGGAGGGTGAGCAGTTTCATCGGACTCATCCAATAATCTGAAAATTGACCAGTACCTTGCTAATATCCACGCCATTCAATTCTGCAAATTCCCGCTTTACACGTTCGACAAACCCGACGCTGCCCTCAGCCGCTGTATTCGGCGGTTTGAGCGGCACGATCGTCGACCAACTGGATTTCTTTTTCAGATTCGAGCGCAAATCGTCCTTATCATCAAGTTGATGATCGAGCGCGATGAAGATTGGTGCTTTTAAAGCTTTTTCTCGAGATTTTCCCGCTAGGGTCTTGGCGGCCAAGGCATCAAAAGCGCGAATAAGAACCTCTGGTTCAAAGCCGAAAACTTCAGCCAAGTTTGGATTGTCTTGTGCCTGCACGGCGACAACGACTTCGTCCGCCTCCTGGCGACTTTGACGATCAGCTGGACGCTATGACCCAGTACTTGGACTACATGGACACCAAGCCGACGATCACGCCTGCACCTCGGCGCGGGGTCGTTGCACGTCCAACTATTAACTACAGGTTGTGTTAAGAGTGCAGGTTGATCGGTATCGCCGCCAACGCTCTATTTTTGAAGTTTCGTTCGATAGCTCGCTTAATAATTAATCAATACGTCGAGCCTGGCCATCTGTCGCAAGTGACCTGGAACGACTGCACTAATTCCTTTGATAGTCATCTGCGATCCGGATGATATCGTCCTCGCCCAGGTAACTTCCGGTCTGCACCTCAATCAGTTCGAGCAAAATCTTGCCGGGATTTTCCAGGCGATGGGTGGCGCCGATCGGGATGTAGATCGATTCGTTCTCGTGCACGATCTTGACTAACTCGTTGACCGTCACGCGCGCGGTACCCCGCACCACGATCCAGTGCTCGGATCGATGGTGATGTTTCTGCAGCGAGAGCCGCCCCCCCGGCTTGACAACGATACGCTTGACCTGGTGACGATCTCCGGTGTCGATCGACTGATATGAACCCCACGGGCGATGCACCCTAAGATGATCCTCGGTGACCTGAGGTGCGATCGTCTTCAATTTCGCAACCAGCCGCTTCAGGCCGTTAGCATCCTTCTGACGTGATACCAGCACGGCGTCTTGCGTCGCCACGACCACCAGATCGTCGACCCCCTCCAGCGCGACCAGCGCCTTGTCGGTCGAAACATTGCAGTTGCGGGAATCCTCGAACACGGCGGCGCCCTGCGCGGCGTTGCCTTGGCTGTCCTTATCCGACAACTCCCACACCGCATGCCAGGAGCCGACGTCGGACCAGCCGCACGCAACAGGTACGACGGCGGCGTGTAAGGTCTTTTCCATCACGGCGTAGTCAATCGAAATCGCTTTGGCTTTTCCAAAAGATTCAAGATCAAGCGTCACGAACCCGAGATCGCGTCCAGCTTTGGTCACGGCATCGCTGACGGCTTGCACGCTTTCGGCATCGACGTTGCGGTATTCATCAAGCAGAACGGATGCGCGAAACATGAAGTTGCCGCTGTTCCAGAGATAACCGGCCTTGATATATTCAGCCGCCGTTGCCGGATCCGGCTTCTCGGCGAACTTCGCGACGGCACGGACCTCGCCTGAAATTACTTCGCCCGGGCTGATATAGCCGTACTCGGTGGCCGCACGCTCGGGCTTTACACCAAACGTAACGATATTGCCGGTTTCGGCCGCGGCCAAGCCTTGACGGCAGGCGGCAACAAAAGCGGAGGTATCGCGGACGACATGATCCGCGGCCAGCGCCAGAACCACGGCATCGTTGTCGCGCGTATGCGCAAAGGCCGCGCCCGCGGCGATCGCCGGCCCGGAATCCCGCCGCATCGGCTCCAGCAGGACATCGGCCTCCAGCCCGATCTCGGCAAGCTGCTCGATCACCATAAAGCGATACGCCGTATTGGTGATAACGATCGGACGCTCAAACAGCGTCGCTTCCGACACCCGCAGTAGCGTATCCTGAAATGTCGATCGGACTCCGAACAGGGGCAAAAATTGCTTCGGATGGACTTCGCGCGAAGCCGGCCATAGCCGTGTTCCGGCGCCGCCGCACATGATCAGTGGAACAATACGTCTGTCCATCGGCGCCTCAAACCTTGTAGTGGTCGCGATACCACGCGACAAAATCACGAATACCATCCTCGATGGATGTCTCGGGCCTGAAGCCGACATCGCGCATCAGATCACCGACATCGGCGAACGTCTCGGTTACGTCTCCGGGCTGCATCGGCAACATATCCTTTACCGCTGCGCGGCCCAACTCCTTCTCCAGAAGCGCCACCACATGGGTAAGCTCCTCCGGGTGGTGATTGCCGACATTATAGATCCGCGCCGGCGCACGCCCGCCGCCTCCGTCATCTCCGGGGATGCGATCGACAAGGCGCAATACTACACGGGTAACGTCATCGATATGGGTGAAATCGCGGCGCATGTTACCATGGTTAAAAAGCTTGATCGGCGTGCCTTCAATAATCGCCTTGACAAATAGAAAAATCGCCATATCGGGCCGACCCCATGGCCCGTAAATGGTAAAGAATCGCAGGCCGGTGACCGGAAGACGGTAGAGGTGGCTGTAGGAATGAGCCATCAGTTCGTTGGCCTTTTTCGTCGCGGCGTAGAGACTGATGGGATAATCGGTCTTATCATCGACCGAAAACGGCACCTTTGCGTTGTTGCCGTAGACCGAAGATGACGACGCATAAATCAGATGACGGCATTCATTGTGCCGGCATCCTTCCAGGACATTGACAAAGCCTTCGAGATTCGCGTCGACGTAAGCATGAGGATGATCGATCGAATGCCGCACGCCGGCTTGAGCCGCGAGGTGGACCACCACCGCAAACCGATGTTTTGCAAACAGCGACGCCATTGACGGGCGATCCGCAAGATCGGTCTGCACGAAACTGAACCGCGAATTCGCGCGCAAGATATTCAGCCGTGAATGCTTCAACGCCGGGTCATAGTAGCTGTTGAGACTGTCCAGACCGACAACATTACGCCCTTCAGCCAGCAACTGGCGGGCGATATGAAAGCCGATAAAGCCCGCCGCACCCGTGACCAAAATTGTCTGATCCGACATCGTATCCCCAAGGGCATCGATTCGGCTCCGCCGTACCGGCCAGAGCCTCTTTACCTTCCCTATTGAGGGTGTCGCAATACCCAGTTGTGCGGCTATTGCCAGACTGGCTTTAAAACCATACCAAGGCGGCGAAGTTCGGCGCGCGGCGTCGAGTTACGCTGTTTTTGACATCCTTCTCAAACTGACGAGCGCGGGCGAGATGCGCCGGATCCTGCTTTCGACAATAAAAATACTGATCTCCGCGGCGCTGCTCTATCTTGCGTTGCGCAAGGTCAATCTCTCCGAGCTGGCCTCACGCATCAACATTGCGAGCCTGGGCTGGATCGGCATGGCGATCGCCGTGACCTTCCTTCAGATTTTTGTCGGCGTCTTGCGATGGCGCGAGATCAGCGCGGAGTGCGGCGCGCCGCTGGCGACGAGGCAGGCGATGCGCTTCAATCTGATCGGAACGTTCTTCAATCAGACGCTGCCGTCCTCGATCGGCGGCGACGCCGTGCGACTCTGGCTGGTCGCGCGCGGCGGCGCCGGATGGCGCGCGGCGACCTACTCCATTTTCGTCGACCGCGCCATCGGCCTGATCGCGCTTGCGATCATCATCGTTGCAAGTCTGCCATGGAGCTACAGCCTGATCAGCGATCCGCATGGCCGGTCGGCGCTATTGTTCGTCGATTTCGCAGCCCTCGCCGGCGGAGTGGGATTTCTCGTGCTCGGCCGGTTGCCCTGGACCTGGCTGAAGCGCTGGTGGGGGACGCATCATCTTCACGCCTGCTCTGTGATCGCGAACCGGGTGATCTTCAGCCGGCAGCATGGACCGACGATTGCGGTACTGTCGGTGCTCGTTCACGTTCTCGCCGTCGTCATCGCCTGGTGCGTGGTGCAATCGATCGCAGCACCGGTGTTGTTTGGCCAGGTTTTTCAACTGGTGCCGCCGGTCATGCTGATCACAATGCTGCCGATCTCGATTGCGGGCTGGGGCGTGCGCGAAGCCACCATGGGACTGGCGTTCGGATATGCCGGGCTGATGACGAATGAAGGCGTGAACGTTTCGCTGCTGTTCGGCGCGGTGTCCTTCATAGTCGGCGCTTTCGGCGGGCTGGTCTGGATCTTCAGCGCTGAAAAGGCTGCGCAGGGTTCGGCGCCGATCGAGGTTCCCGAGTAACCGCCGCATTGGATAGAATGACGATTTCCGAGTTGCCCCTATCGATTTTCGCCGTCGTTGCCGCAGCCTTGCTTTCGGCCGGCATCACGTGGGCGATCCTGCCCTGGCTTTTGCAGCACGCCCTTGCAAGGCCGAACGCACGGTCGTCACATCGCGTTCCGACGCCTCAAGGCGCCGGCATCGCGGTGATCGCGGCCACGCTGTCGGTCGCCGGCACAATTGCCGCCTATGCAGCTACGGTGAATTTGAATATCCCGGTCGCGATCTTCGCTGCGTCGCTGTTCATCGCAATTGTAGGATTCGTCGACGGCGTCAAATCAATCCCGGTACTGCCGCGACTGATGCTGCAGGCGGTGGCGGTCGGCGCGATCCTTTTTACAGCGTCCAGCGATCTTCGGATCGTTCCGGCCTATCCGCTCTGGATCGAACGCGGTCTGCTTTTGCTTGCGGGTCTTTGGTTTGTAAATCTGGTCAACTTCATGGATGGGCTGGATTGGATGACGGTTGCCGAAGTCGTGCCGATCACCGGCGCGATGATCGTGCTTGGATCGTTCGGTGAGTTTCCCGTATCGGCAACCATTGTCGCGGCGGCGCTTTGCGGCGCGATGGTTGGGTTCGCACCTTTCAACCAGCCTGTGGCAAAAGTCTTTCTCGGTGATGTCGGCAGCTTGCCGATCGGCCTGCTGCTTGGCTGGTGTCTGTTGCAACTGGCCTGGCGCCAGCAGCTCGCCGCTGCGTTGCTGCTGCCGCTATATTATTTGGCGGATGCGACCGTGACGCTGTTGCGCCGGCTGGTGAGGGGCGAACCGTTCTGGGCGGCGCATCGTTCGCATTTTTATCAGCGCGCAACCGATAATGGCTTTACGGTGTTGCGCGCGGTGAGCGAGGTGTTCGCACTCAACGTCGGTCTTGCGGTGTTGGCGATCGCGTCGACCGAAACGCAATCAGCCGCAATCGATGTCGTGTTCATGATCATAGGCGGCTTCGCCGTGGCGTCAACGATGTACCGGTTTTCGCGGCGGCGCCCCTCGTAAAAGGTGCTCGCGCCAATCGCTTCGAGGTTTAGCCGGAATCGGGCGTGCATAACGCCATGCGCAGGCCTTCGAAATGGTCTCGCACGGCCAGCGTCAGGACTCCGGTAGCGCCATATGTTAAGCAGCGCTTGAACCGAATTCCGGCACGGCATCCTTCAGGACGGCCTTGATGGCGGCTCGGTCATCTCTGGCGATCGCCTGCTCAAGCGCCGCAATCCACTTCCGCAGAGCCTGCATAGGCGGTTCGTTGGGCTTAGCCGCCATGATGCCGGCAATACCAATCTCGACGGTCGGCTCCTCGGTGGAGAACAGGATTTCGTTTAACCGTTCTCCCGGCCGCATCCCGGTGAAAACGATATCAATATCTTGGCCCGACTGCAGGCCGGACAGCCGGATCATGCGCTCTGCAAGCTCGACGATCTTGACCGGTTGCCCCATGTTAAGCACATAGACCGAAACGTCGTGACGCTCCGGCGTCAGCGCATGCGCAGCTGCCGTAATCACCAGATCGCAGGCTTCGCGGATCGTCATGAAATACCTGACCATATCGGGGTGCGTGACCGTCACCGGCCCGCCCGCCTCGATCTGGGCCTTGAATTTCGGCACCACCGACCCGTTCGACGCCAGCACGTTGCCAAATCTAACGGAGATCAGACGCATCCGCGGCTTGCCGTCCAATTGGGCCGCCAGATCATGATCGAGCGCCTGGCAATACATTTCCGCAAATCGCTTGGTCAGGCCCAGCATCG